>Ga0255765_1000491_pt1 | contig 52692 bp, 45 predicted proteins | sample 041ome_8_FD_179965 | JGI IMG/M metagenome (GOLD analysis project Ga0255765, IMG submission 179965) | Coastal salt marsh microbial communities from the Groves Creek Marsh, Skidaway Island, Georgia - 041407BS metaG (version 2) | ecosystem: Environmental > Aquatic > Marine > Intertidal zone > Salt...
CTTGATTGATGGTGGTGGCTTCTAGAGAATCTCCTTCGGAGAGCTCCTTAAGCTGACGTACCATGGCCGCATCCTCTGCATTGAATTTACTCTTAAGCCCTTTTTCATCGAGTGCCCACAGCTTCTTGAGCTTGGTCATATCTGGGATGAGTTTTGCAATACGGTCCGTATCTGGTAATGGCAGCTCAAGCACTCGGCCTGCATCGCGGATAGAACTCTTGGCAGCCATGGACCCGTAGGTGATGATTTGAGCGACCTGAGGTGCACCGTATTTATCAATCACATATTGGATCACTCTATCTCGTCCTTCATCGTCGAAGTCGATATCAATATCGGGAAGAGATACACGTTCCGGGTTCAAGAAACGCTCAAAAAGTAGGTCGTATTTAATGGGGTCTACATTGGTAATTCCTGTCGCATAGGCTACTGCTGAACCTGCTGCTGAACCACGCCCCGGACCTACACTCACCCCCATTTGGCGTGCAGCCTCACAGAAATCCTGGACAATCAAGAAATACCCCGGATACCCTGTGCGTGCGATGGTTTCTAATTCGAAATCCAAGCGCTCGTCTATCTCTGGAGTGATTTCTCCATAACGTGCTTTTGCACCTTCATAGGTCAAATGCCTGAGGTAGGCGTTCTCCCCGCGTTGACCGCCGTCTATGGCATCTTGTGGGTCTTGAAATTGCTCAGGTATATCAAAAGCTGGAAGTAATACATTGCGCTCCAATGGATAGAGCTCGACCTTATCGAGGATCTCTTTTGTGGTATTGAGCGCTTCAGGAATATCTGAAAACAACTCTACCATTTCTTCTTTGCTCTTGAAGTAGAACTCTTGGTTCGGGAATCCGTAACGGAATCCTCGACCTCGACCAATAGGTGTGCTCTTTTGCGCGCCCTCTTTCACACAAAGCAAAATATCATGAGCGTCTGCGTTGTCTTGGGTAAGGTAGAACGTATTATTGGCTGCGATGTATTTAATGCCGTATTCTTCGGCATATATCAATAGTTGAAGGTTGACATGATCCTCCTCGTCCAACCCATGTCTGTTGAGCTCGAGATAGAAATCGTCACCAAAGTGTTCGTGCCACCATTCTAAGGCGGCTCTGGCTTGTGTCTCTCCTACGTTCAAGTACAGATGCTGCACTTCACCACGCAACCCTCCCGAAAGCACAATGAGGTCTTCCTTGTGCTCTAGTAGTACACTTTTGTCGATACGAGGTACATAGTAATACCCGTTCAACATCCCTTCACTGCTGAGTTTTGCAAGGTTGTGGTAGCCGTTTTTGTTTTTCGCTAAAATAACAATTTGGTAACCGTCGTCCTTTTTACTGCGGTCAAGGCGGTCCTCACAAACGTAGAACTCACAGCCAATAACGCCCACAAAGGGATATTCTTTGAGCGGCTCGTCAATCTCGCCTGCTTTTACTTTCTCGTTGTGCTCATAGGCCTCCTTGTTACCAGGGACGTTCATGACTGAACGATTGAAATGGAAAGCCCCCATTAGATTTCCTAAGTCAGTAATGGCAACACCTGCGTGTCCGTTATCCACTGCCGCATTTACTAAATCTGCCACTACTGTGGTTGCCTGTAGTATAGAGAACTGCGTGTGGTTATGCAGATGGGCAAACTCAACATCTGCTGCATGCAAAGCAGTCGATTTGGAAGCTGTAGTATTTGTTGTTTCTGATTTCCCTAGGCCTTCAGCCCGCTTTTTCTTGGCTTCCTCGACAGCAAGGCCAATGGCTTGAATAGTTGAAGGATTGGCGGTTTTGAATCGACTTAAAAAATCCTGGTCCTTCCCAATAGACTCAGGTGTAATGATATTTAATCGAACCAACTCTAAGAAAACACGGGCCGTCGCCTCGACGTCAAATGCCGCATTGTGTGCTTCTGCAAAACCTTCATTGAACAAATGGAAATAGAGCTCCTCGAGTTTTGGAAGCTTGTATCTACCCCCTCGTCCACCAGGCAACTGGCATAGTTCGGCCGTAGTCTCTGTACAGGAATCTATAGGCGTCTTTTGGTCCAAAGGATTCACTCCTTTCACCCTGTAATATTCACAGCCAGTGACATTTAGATCAAATTTGACGTTGTGACCTATGAGGTATTCACACTTGTCCATTGAGGCTTCGAACAGCGCGAGCACTTCTTCAAGCGGCTTACCTTCATTGCGTGCTCGCTCAGTAGAAATACCGTGAATTTTCGTCGAATTAAACGGAATATCGAAACCTTCAGGATAGATAATGTGGTCTTGAACCTCGACCAATGCCCCTTCCTCATCATGGATTTGCCAAGCCAATTGAACCACACGTGGCCAATTGTCTAAATCCGTGATGGGCGCATTCCAATCTTTTGGAAAACCGGTCGTCTCGGTATCAAAAATTAAAAACATAAGTATCCTGTTAGCTGAGCTGAATACTCAAATCTAACAAATGACGCAGCCAAATAAAACGGGTGTGAATAACTATTGACTACTCTTTAACTAATTGGTAAAGAGGTGTTTAATCGCTATTTCTTCGGATAGAACGGGTGCGCAGCAAGAGGTAGGTCAGCCAGTGGATGAGCATCCTCGCCCATTGGGGCCAATTCCTGCTCTCGCATGTCGTGAACGATTTCTATAGCTGCTTCTGCTGCCTTCTCATTGAAACCTCCTCCTTCTAGGATGTGCCTGTATGAAGTGCTGTGTAATTCTGTGAAGCCTTCGGTGAAATCAAACGACCAAGAATCAAAACTCAACGATCGGTGTATACGACCTCCTTGTCCTTTTACATTATCAGGAAGTGTATCGGCATTGATACTTAAGAACCAACGCACCTTCGCGTTTTTGAAATACATCGTACCCGAAGCTCGATCGTGCGTTCTAGTGTATACTTTTTGATCCTTTAAATCGCCGAAGATCCAGTGAAGCATATCGAAGAAATGGACCCCAATATTGGTCGCAATACCTCCACTCTTTTCTTCATCACCCTTCCATGAAGCGTAATACCAATTCCCTCTCGAAGTAATGTAGGTCAGATCCACGTCGAACACATGATTCGGATCCTCCTGGAGTCTCTTTTGAACCTCTTTCTTCAACGCAATCACGTTTTCGTGCAATCGCAACTGCAGAATTGTATATACTTGATTTCCTGTATTTTGACTAACCTTGGTTAAACCATCAATGTTCCAAGGACGGAGGGTCAATGGCTTCTCGCAAATACAGTGCGCACCGCTGCGCAAGGCGTATCTAATATGACTGTCGTGCAGGTAGTTTGGGGAGCATATTGAAATAAAATCTACCCCTTTCCCAGCATCACTGAGCTTATTCAAATGACGATCGAAGCGTTCGAATTCTGTAAAAAATGCAGCTTCAGGAAAATAGGCATCTAGATGACCAACACTATCGCTAGGATCGTACGCCGCAACGAGTACTCCACCACAATCTGCGATGGCTTTTAGATGACGTGGTGCAATGTATCCTGCCGCACCAATGAGCGCAAAACGCTTCATTAGCCTATTCTTTGGTCGTAGGTATCGCCCATCGATGGATTATCGCCCATCAAACGCGCCATCATTTGCTTCTTTACGATGTTGAAAATGACCATATGCACGTCTTCCGTGACTTCCATGTCCATGACAGGCGCATGAACGTTGATGCTAGCGATTTGTGAGATTTTACCGCCCTTAAAACCGCTCATCGCCACTGAAGTAGCACCGTTAGAGTTTGCATATTCTAGGGCGTTCACCACGTTTTTACTGTTTCCAGAACCGCTGATACCGATCACAAGATCGTCCTCACTGAGGAAGTTCTTCAAAGGCTCTACAAAAATACTTTCCCAACCAATGTCGTTGGCAATGGCCATCATTGAGGGAAGGTTGTCGTTCAAACAAATCATCTTAAAACGCTTATCTAAGCCGTAGCTCGCGCCTTTTAAGAAATCACCTGCCGCATGAGAAGCCGAGGCGCCCGAGCCTCCGTTACCCATGGTATAGATGTTGCCACCCTTTTCATAGGTCGTGTGGAATGCTTCAACCAAAGCATCTAGCGCTTTGGGATCTAAGGCATCTAAAGTCGATTTAACTAGGTCAATGTATTGTTGTGCTTGCATCTTAATTCTCTGAATTGGCCACTAAAATAACTGATTTATTTGCGCCATCGTATAAATCCGACCACGCTTAGAATAGAATATATACCCATTAAGCCGGCATACACCGGCAATCCCTTCATTCCGTAGAGCACCATGGAAGCAATATTCAAGGGAATCCAGTAGTGAAAAGCAGTTCGTATCCGCCTGGTTTCCTGCCAAGTAGCCCATAATCCAAAAACGGTAGTAATCGAATCGAAATAGGCAAAACTAACGCCGGGCAATGCATTCAATCCGTAGCCTAAAATTAGAGCTATGGGGATTCCCAGTAGGGCTAAAAGCTGCGTCTTTACCGAAAGATCAACAAGTGCTACCATCGCTTGTGAAGTATTTTTGCGCCATTGAGACCAACCGTAAAAACCCATTACGACGTAAAAAACATAAAGTCCCGTTTCCGCGTAGAGTCCAATGCGGTAGAATAAAACCACCGATAACGCACTAGATAACGTTCCGGACGGCCATGCCCATACCTTTCGCTGAATGATTCCTACAAGAAAGATCAAACTCAGCAGCGTGGCACTCCATTCTAAAATAAAATCTAAGGACATAAAAAAACCCCGAGCATAAGTGCTCGGGGCGAATTTAAGATTATCTCTTTGGACTTATACCAACTCTTGAACCAAGTCAGCTGCTTCTTGCAATGCAATAGCACTGTGTACTTCTAGTCCACTCTCGTCGATCAATTTCTTCGCTTCCTCAGCGTTCGTACCTTGAAGACGTACAATAATTGGTACGTTAATGTTGCCCATGTTCTTGTATGCATCAACAACACCTTGTGCAACGCGGTCACAACGCACGATACCACCGAAGATATTTACGAGGATTGCCTTTACGTTCTCATCGCGAAGAATGATACGGAACGCCTGCTCAACACGCGCTGCGTCGGCAGTACCACCTACGTCTAGGAAGTTGGCTGGATTACCCCCTGCCATCTTGATAATGTCCATAGTAGCCATCGCAAGACCTGCACCGTTTACCATACAACCTACGTTACCGTCAAGCTTTACAAAGTTCAAGCCCGCTTCACCGGCTTCTACTTCTGTAGCATCCTCTTCGCGAGTATCGCGCATGGCAGCAATATCTTGATGACGGTACAACGCGTTATCGTCGATGGTCACCTTTGCATCTACCGCTAAGATTCTATCGTCTGAAGTCTTTAGTACCGGGTTGATTTCGAACAATGAGGCATCAGCACCTTCGTACGCGCGGTACAACGCCGTGACAAACTTGGTCATATCCTTGAACGCTGCTCCGCTCAAACCTAGGTTGAACGCTACTTTGCGTGCTTGGAATCCTGTCAAACCTACTTTAGGATCAATTTCTTCAGTAAAAATCAAATGTGGAGTTTCCTCTGCCACAGTCTCGATGTCCATTCCTCCTTCTGTAGAGTACATGATCATGTTGCGACCCGTAGAACGGTTCAAAAGAACCGACATGTAGAACTCAGAAGTTTCGCTTTCGCCAGGGTAGTATACATCCTCAGCGATTAATACTTGGTGCACTTTCTTACCCTCTGCAGAGGTTTGAGGAGTCACTAATTGCATACCGATGATGCTATCTGCTACTTCTTCAACTTTATCAATGCCTTTCGCGAGCTTCACACCGCCGCCTTTTCCGCGACCACCAGCATGTACCTGTGCTTTAACCACGTACCATGAAGTACCGGTCTCTTCAGTTAATTGCTTTGCAACTTCTACAGCCTCTGCTGGAGTCTGTGCTACTTTACCGCGCTGGATACGTACACCGTAACCGGCTAAAATCTCTTTCCCTTGATATTCGTGAAGGTTCATAGTTTTTCCTTGATTTGAGCGCAAATTTAGGGTACAGCCGTCGAATCATGAACATATTCAACAGGTAAAGTTGTTAAATCAATATGTGCGCGTTTATACCGATATTTGCCGCCTTATGACCAAATACATCATAACCTGTTTAACCGTAGCCTTTTCCCTTACAAGCTTCGGTCAAGAATCGGAAAAGAAACGCCTCGAGGTACCTGAATTCCAAGACGTTTCAATCACCGTCAATGGCGTCCTCGACGAGCCTACATGGGCCGGAAGTGCCAGGATTAATACACTTGATCAGTACTTTCCTATACCAGCGACTGCCGCAAAAGGTATAGAAAGCGACATCAGGATATTCTACACCCAAGAGGGTATTTACTTTGCCGGTATCCTCAAAGATGATCGTGCTCCCATCCTATCACAACTGACTCCAAGAGACCGTGTTAATGCGAACACGGATTGGATTCACCTCATTATTAACCCGTTCAACGACGGAGCCAATGATTTCAATTTCTACTTGAGCGCCGCAGGTGTTCAGGGTGATTCACGTCAGACCAGCGATAACGATGAAGACGGCAGCTGGAATGCCGTTTGGTGGAGTGCTGTAGTTAAAGAGGAGCACCAATGGAGCTTCGAGATATATATTCCTTACCAAGTACTTCGCATACCCCAAGGAGGGGCTGGTAATCAGCCTCCAGCTTGGGGATTTAATATCAAGCGTTCTATTCGAAGTGATAGAACCATGTACAGTTGGAATCCTATTGACAGAAATTTTGATAACGAAAGCTTGCAGAGCGGTCTGCTTACAGGCATCAATGTCATTGACCCGCCCGTTCGAATCAGTCTCCGTCCAAACATCACAGGAGGATTACAAAAATCTGGAGATTCGGATTGGCGCATGACTCGTGCAGGCGGTGCAGATATCAAAATCGGCTTAAACAAAAGCTTCACCCTTGACATGACCTTGTTACCTGATTTCTCTCAAGTAGCTTTCGATGAGCAATTTGTCAATTTCGAGGCCTTTGAACGCCAATTTGATGAAAACCGACAATTCTTTACCGAAGGGGTCAACCTTTTCAATAAAGCCGACCTTTTTTACAGCAGAAGAATTGGCGGAAACCCGCAGAATTTCACCAATGCCAATCTGGATGATCTGAGCAACACCACCCAGAGCTTCACGCGAATGCTCAATGCTACAAAGCTCACCGGAACCACAGACAATAACCTAAGCGTAGGCTTTTTAAATGCCATCACAGCGGCCAATTACATCCAAGGCACTGATTCTTTGGGCAACCAAGTAGAGGTATTGACTGAGCCGCTGACAAATTACAATGTAACAGCCGTAGACCAGAGAATTGGTGGTAACAGCTCTATAGGGCTTATCAACACGAACGTCACCCGAATGAATACTGACGGTAACGCTCGAGACGCAAATGTTACTGCAATCACTGCTAATTTGAACTTCCTTCAAAACAGCCATTATTTCAACGGTGCATTTGGCCGTTCAAGTATCTATGATACTGATGATAACTACGCCGGTCTTGCCGGTGCTTGGGATTTGGGAAAACAAACAGGAGCATGGCGATGGAGACATAGTGTTGAATTACTTTCAGATACATTCGACCCCAACGATCTAGGCTTCCAAGCGCGTGGAAATAAGTTTCACCAAAGGTTTAGGCTGAGCCACAATCTTTTAGAGCCGAACAAGTTCTTCCTGCGCAGAAGGCACCGATTAGGCATTCAATACAACCGTCTTTATAATCCAGGAACCTTTGAGCGTTTACATGCTGAATACAGTTTCTTCGGCTTGACCAAGAGCTTTATTGCCTTTGGTTATAATGTGGAAACACGTGGCGATGAATATGATTATTACGACCCCCGTGTTTGGGGCCGCTACCGCGTAAATCCAGCTTCGTTTTGGCACAATGGGTGGATCAGTACAGACTTCCGCAAACCACTTGCCTTTGAAGTACGTGGAGGACAATGGTGGTGGGCCGACTGGGACGCTCGTGGCCGTTATAGCGAGGTAGAAATTATTGGTAGATTAAGCGATCAATTCAATCTACGCGCAGAAATTGAGATTGGCAACAACCACCAAATGGGTTGGGCCCAGACCATAAGTGCAGATTCCATAGGTATGGCCCTTCGTCACCGAAGGAACTTTGAACAAACCTTGCGCGGTCAGTACCTTTTCGGTCCGAATTCTTACCTCACCTTAGATCTTCGACACAGCTGGAATCGCATAGAAAATGAGGCCATGTATCATTTGAATACAGACGGCAGCTTAACCCCTTCGGATGCTTACTTCGATCCTACCCTTCGAATCAACTTCTTTAATATCGACCTAAAGTATGTGTTGTGGTTTGCGCCTGGGCGAGAACTCAACCTCTTGTATAGAGCCTCTTTGGCCAATTCTGATGATGCGGCGAATCTCGGCTACATCCAAAACATTCAGAGCCTTAGTGGCCTACCCGCAGACAATATCTTCTCATTGCGTTTGGTGTATTTCCTCGATTATGCCCAAATCAAGAAATCAGCTACCTTGCGTTAAATGATCGAAGTAAAGGAACTCCATAAATCGTATGGCACGACAGAAGTGCTCAAGGGTGTCAATGGTCGCATTTCAAATGGCGATTTTATCACTATTGTGGGTGCATCCGGCGCTGGTAAAAGTACGCTTCTACACCTTATTGCAGGGCTGGACAGCTATAACAACGGTTCCATATCCTTCGATAGCATCTCTTTGGGGGACCTTTCGAAAAAAGAATTGAACGAATACCGCAACAACCATGTTGGACTCGTTTTTCAGTTCCACAATCTTTTGCCTGAATTGACCGCCCTAGAAAACATCACCTTACCGAGATGGATTAGTGGAAAAATGGACGATAGCGCCGAACGCAAAGCAAACGAATTGCTTCAATTATTTGGCATTGAGCATCGCGCCCATCACTTACCAAATGAAATGAGTGGCGGTGAACAGCAACGCGTCGCCATCGCTCGAGCTTTGATTAACGAACCCGCGCTGTTGTTGGCAGATGAGCCCACTGGTAATTTAGATAGCGCCAATGCCGAAGCTGTGCATGAATTGCTTCTAAAGCTGAATAAAGAGCTCGGACAGACCATCGTGGTGGTAACTCACAACAAAGAACTGGCAGCTCTGGGTGCTACGAAATGGTCTATGACAGACGGCAAACTCGGTGAGTAAATGAAACTTAAAAAGAGTGAACTACGTGATTTCCTTCTGGAAAAAGCTGACCTCTATGCTCGAAAAAGCTTCATTGAAGAAGACCCCGTTCTTATCCCCCATCGATTCAATCAAAACGACGATATAGAAATCAGTGGACTGCTCGCGGCGACATTGGCTTGGGGACAACGCAAGACCATCATTACCAAAAGTAAAGATCTCATCGAACGCATGGATAACGCACCGGCAGATTTCGTCAAAAATGCCAGCAGGAAAGATCTTGAAACCTTCAACGGTTTCGTACACCGCACCTTTCAAGCAGAGGATATAAAGGGTCTAGTCAGTGCACTGAAAGTGTTGTATTCAGAGTACCATAATATTGGGGATTTCTTCGGACAGCACCTTGATAGTCAAGAACATTTAGGAGCGGCGTATACTGCCTTTAAGGGATATTTACTCGAAAACGGCTTACCTAATCGGGCGGCTAAACACTTTGGTGACCCTGTGAAAGGGAGCGCTTGTAAACGCATCACCATGTATTCACGATGGATGACCCGCAGTGCCAAGGAAGGGATTGATTTCGGAATTTGGGATATAAACCCTTCGTTATTGTCGCTTCCGCTTGATGTACATAGTGGCCGAGTGGCACGCAGCCTTGGACTTCTAAAACGAAATCAAAGCGACTGGAAGGCTGTATTAGAACTTGACGGTGCTGTTCGTAAAATCGAACCTAATGACCCTGCAAGATTAGATTATGCCCTTTTCGGGCTGGGTGTTTATGAGGGGTGGAAATAGCTTATAGCGCCATTAAACCTGGTATTTTGACTGCCTCTTCATAGCGCTGAATGACGGAATCTACGTCCATCATCATTTCTTTGGCACTAACCGAGATAAACTTCCCGGTTTTACTCTTACGCAGCTCAATCTGCGCCGTATCACTATCAAACAACGCCTCAGTTTGCGCTACCTTTTGATTATCAGCAGGTACGATAAATTTGAAGAGATATACTGCTGGCCATTTGCGCTCCTCTAATTTCTCGCGCAGGCCTTTCCAAGGATCTTGACTCATAGGGATTGAATTCTACTACAAAAGTAAAGCACGCTCATCAAGCGTACGATTCTTTAGGAAGTTTTTGGCCAATTCCATTCGCTCATGAAGATAAATATCCTCTTCAATAGCTGGACTTTCGATTATGAATTCATGGTAGAGTTCACCAAGTGATCCTTGAATTTCCTCACCTCTTAGCCACAAGGCCTGAACTGCATTCATTAATTCAACTCCAAGGATACCGTATACATTTTCCACTACCTTCAGCAATTTCGTTGCGGCATTTGCTCCCATACTTACGTGGTCTTCTTGGCCGTTGGAACTTTCAATACTATCCGCTGATGCTGGAGTACATAGCTGCTTGTTTTGACTGACCATACTTGCCGCTGTGTATTGAGCAATCATTAGACCTGAATTTATACCAGGATTCTTGACTAAGAATGGCGGCAATCCCCTGCGGCCAGATATGAGTTGATAGGTTCTTCGCTCGGATATGCTTCCATACTCATGTACAGCAAGGGCTCCATAGTCCAAGGCTAAAGCCAACGGCTGTCCATGAAAATTACCCGCACTAATTACACGTCCCTCCTCGCTGAGAACAACCGGATTATCAGTTGCTGCATTTACTTCAACTTCAAAAACATCCATCATGTGTTTTAATGCTCCTTTCGAAGCACCGTGAACTTGAGGTACACAACGGAAAGAATACGGATCTTGTACATGCTCCTTTTCTCGATGCATAGCATTACAAGGTTCTAACCACTGTAATATGCGCTTTGCCGTAAGCAACTGACCTCGATGCGGCCTAGTTAAATGTACTCCTGGGGTAAAAGGCTCTATTCGTCCGTCGTATGCCAAGGTCGATAAGGCAGCCAATTGATCTGCTAAATAGTCAATTCTGCGCGCCTGAATGAGCGCGTAAATACCGTGTGCCGACATAAACTGTGTGCCGTTCAACAAGGCTAATCCTTCTTTTGAAGCCAGCTCGAGCGGTCGCCAAGCGCTATTTCCAAGTACCTGCAACGCTTTTGAGGTAGGCATTCTTTCATCATTCAAATACACCTCACCTTCCCCAAGTAACGGCAAGGACATGTGTGCAAGTGGCGCTAAATCACCGGAAGCACCCAAGGAGCCCAGCTCATAAAGTACAGGTACGGCACCGCTATTATACATGGCGATGATCTGCTCAACAACTTCTAGGCGAATACCACTAACGCCAACCGCAAAACTCTGAACCTTTAAAGCCATCATCAATCGAACAATATGCTGTCCGACCGCAGCGCCAGCACCACAAGCGTGAGAACGTACCAAATTTGTTTGTAACCTGCCCAGATCGTCATTGTCTACCACTACGTTACACAATGCTCCAAAGCCTGTATTGACACCGTAGATCGGCGTTTTGCGTGTTCTAGTGCGTTCCTCTAAGAAGGTACGTGAGTTGCTGATGCGTTCCGCAGCCCCAGCATCTAAGGCAATAGTTGCATCGCCTTTCGCAATAGATTCATACTCTGAATAAGTCAAGGGAGAAGCCCCTAGAATGATATTTTGTGTCATAGCCAGAAGTTATGCTCTCAAATTACGCACAAGCAGCCAATTTTAGTAGAATAACTGAACCGCACTGCTGAAAATGCGTTTAGAATCTTAGAACATTAGACTAAAAATGAAGAAATACGTAATCGTTGGCGGAAGCAAAGGCATTGGAAAAGAAACCGCTGAGCTGCTCGCCGCAGAAGGTCACCAAGTCACAGTATTTAGCAGAACACCTTACGAAGGGCCTGCACATACCATAGAATGGGAGGAATTTGATGTACTTGAGGATTCTTGGGAAGATCAAATGCCCGAGAACATTGACGGTCTAGTGTACAGCGTAGGGTCCATCAACTTAAAGCCTTTCCGTGGACTCAAACCCGAGGTATTTGAAGCTGATTTCCAATTGCAAGTCATGGGTGCTATTAAAGCACTTCAAGCCGCGTATAAAAACTTCAATGCAGACAGCATCCCTTCAGTGGTACTCTACTCGACAGTTGCTGTTCAAAGGGGAATGCCTTTTCATGCCACAGTCAGTGCTTCTAAAGGTGCCATCGAAGGCTTGACCAGAGCTATTGCAAGTGAATGGGCACCAAAAGCGAGAATAAATTGTATCGCCCCTTCACTAACCGACACCCCATTGGCTGGTAAATTATTGAGTACTCCCGATAAGAAAGAAGCCATGGGCAATAACAATCCGATGAAACGTGTTGGAGAGGCCAATGATATTGCGGAAATGACCGCCTTTTTGTTGAGCGATAAGAGCTCTTGGATGACCGGGCAAATCATACACATCGACGGCGGCCAAAGCGTACTTTAATATGTCAACCCTCCTAGACAGTACTTCCTTAGATAACATGGAGCGTCAAGCACGCACCACGCTTATCAATAGTTTGTCTGGAGTCCGAACGGCCTTTATCGCTATTACTGCCGATAGCCATGGGCATTTAAATGCCTCTACGCTATCTAACGTAACACACGTAGGTGCCCATCCGGCGCAGATGAGCATCTTATTTCGACCGGATAACGGTAAGCGTCATACACTTCAAAATTTCTTGAACGGCAGCCCACTGACTCTGGTCTGTATGCCTTTCAATCAGGTAAATCTGGTGCATGAGGTGAGCATGAATGCACCTGAAGGCACTTTTGAACTCGATGTGCTCGAAATAGCTACTAGCCATGTTGAAGGTTGTCCTCATCCCCTACCCAAGGACTACTTATATGCTATATCTCTTGAATTTGTAGAGCGTTTCACTCTCAATAACGGATGTATTTATACCATTGGTCAAATCAAGAGTATTGCGACAGGAGCAGCATTGAAAGTTGATGAAGAAGGACAGATTTCTTTTGACACACCACCGACTCTAGCAATAGGTCTGCGACAATACACTGCCACTGAAAAAACCGTCAAGCTGCCCTACCCTAGTGCCGCTAAATACGGATTCTGATGCGTCAAAAGATTCAACTTGTATGGTTCAAGCGAGATCTGCGGTGGTTTGATCATAAGCCCGTATCAGACAGTATTAAAGGTAATCTACCTACGCTGTATTTTGCCTTGTACGAACCTTCGCTGTTTGAGCTGCAGCAATACGACGAAAGACACCTGAGATTTATTGCGGACTCCATTGAAGATCTTAATCAGCAAGCTGGCAGTGGCTCAGTTCATTTTATTCGTAGCGAAGCACTTGATTTTTTCAAAAAGCTCATAGCCAATTATGATGTCGTTCGTGTCTTTAGTCACAAGGAAACCGGCATTAAACATACTTTTGACCGTGATATAGCTGTCCAAAAACTCCTGAAATCACATGGAATCCCATGGCTAGAATCTGATGCCAATGGCGTTCGTCGCGGCCTAAGAAACCGTAGAGATTGGGTCAAAAAATGGCATTATGATGCCGCACAATCCCTTATTAACATTGATTTAAAACAGGTTAGCGAGCGTGCATTAGCCGCGCCCAACTTTGCCGAGTTAATGCCTACCGTCTTCGAGGAACACCCGTTTTTTCAGCGAGGAGGTGAACGTCGCGCACACAGCATTATTAGAAGCTTTTTAACAAAACGGATTTCTCGATACGCATACAGCATTTCCAAACCCCAAGAATCTCGAAAAGGGTGCAGCCGAATATCACCACATCTTGCCTGGGGAAACGTCAGTGTGCGACAATTGGTACAAATCATGGGAGTAACAGATATCCCGGGTTCCAAGCGCAATGTCCGTGCATTTGCGGATCGATTGAGATGGCAAGCGCACTTCATTCAAAAGTTTGAAAGCGAATGGGAATACGAATTCCTACCCATTAACAGAGCCTACACAGCCATCGATGAGAGTAAGGTGTTTGATCCAAAACTATTTACCGCTTGGAAAGAAGGGAAAACAGGAGTACCGCTGGTAGATGCATGTATGCGATGTCTTACCGCCACGGGTTATCTCAATTTTAGAATGCGTGCCATGGTAGTGAGCTTTTACAGCCAATACCTATGGCAACCTTGGAAACCAGGGGCAGACTATCTAGCATCATTATTTACAGATTTCGAGCCAGGTATTCATTATGCCCAATTCCAGATGCAGAGCGGATATACCGGTGTAAATACCATTAGAATCTACAATCCTGTAAAGCAAAGCCAGGACCACGACCCCAAGGGAGCCTTCATCAAACAATGGGTACCCGAGCTGTTTCAAATACCTGCACCATACATCCATGAACCTTGGAAAATTCCACCAATGGAACTGACCATGCAAGGCTATAATACGGGTTCATACCCCTTGGAACCAGTGGTGGATTTAGCGAAAGCTCGAAAGAAGGCGAGCGATACGCTCTATGCGAAGAGAAAAGAAAAAAGCACTAAAAAGGAAGCGCGTCGAATCCTGAACAAGCATGTGAATCCTGGACCGCGGAAATCTTAATCTTGTACCAATCTAAATCCTTCGCCGTGCACGTTTTCAATGCGAAGGCTCTCATCCACCTTCAAGTATTTACGAAGCTTTGCAACGTAAACATCCATCGAACGACCCGTGAAGTAGTTGTCTTCCTTCCAAATCTTAAGTAATGCCTTTGATCTAGGTAGCAATTGATTTTTATGAGCAGCCAAGAGTTTTAGCAAATCGCATTCTTTTGGACTAAGCTTAGTGACTGAATCTCCGACGATTAACTGACGAATTTTCGGTTTGAAGGTCAATTTACCTATCTGGATTTCATCAGGCTCCTCCTCTACATCTGCAAGATTACGTCCAATGATTGCCTGAATTTTATAAAGCAAGACGTCTGTATCAAAGGGTTTGACTAAGTAATCATCGGCTCCAGCACTGTACCCTGCAATGATATCTTCCTTCTGACCTTTAGCCGTTAAAAAAATAAGCGGCTGCCCATTGTCGATCGCCTTCACCTCGGTAGCAAGGGTTAAACCGTCTTTTTTAGGCATCATGATATCAAAAATGCATAGGTCGTACTCTCCTTGTTTGTAGGCTCGTAATCCTTGCACTCCGTCGCGTTCTAGGTCGACCTCAAAATCGTTAAACATCAACGTATCACGAAGTAGGTTTCCAAAATTCGTATCGTCTTCAACAAGTAAAATACGCTGCTTAATCATTGTGTGGGTTCTTTTCTAATACTACTTTAAACGTGGTACCCTCTCCTTCAACACTTTGAACAGAAATGGTTCCCCGGTGCTTTTCTATTATTTCTTTAACGAACGAAAGGCCCAATCCGTGCCCCTTTACATCATGAATATTGCCTTTAGTCGCCCGGTAGAATCGATCGAAGACTTGATTCAATGTGTCCTTATCCATACCGATACCCCTATCGCGCACTAAAATGGTAAAGGCCTTCGTGGAATGTGTCATCTGAATGCTAATCTTTGGCGTTCCATTGCTGTACTTCACCGCATTATCGATAAGATTTGTCAATGCACTTTTGAACTGAGTACGGTCTCCGAAGTAGGAATAGTTGCCTTCAGTAATGTTTAAATCAATCCACCCCTGCTTGTCTTGAACGGCAAGTTTGAAATGCTGAACGGCCTCAGCCAATACTTCGGAAATATCCATCACCGCCTTATCTAGAGTGAGTTCTTCTTTATCCATCATTGACATCTGAAGGACGCTCTCCATCTGGGCATTCATCCGCTTATTTTCTTTCTTAACTATGCTCAAATAGCTCTGCATCTGCGATGGAGTCATCTTCTCTCCGTTTTTCATCAATGCATCAACTGCTAAATTAATTGTCGCAAGTGGTGTCTTAAACTCATGAGACATGTTATTGATGAAGTCACTCTTTACTTCTGCCAACCGCTTCTGCTTACGACCTTGACGTTGCACTCCAAAGAATGCCACAAGTATTACTGCAGAAAACAGCAGAGAGACAATCAATGACATGTACACACGTCTGGCTAAATAAAATTTCTCTGATGGAAAATACAGGAGCAACTGTCTAGTGGGTCCGAAAAAACTTTCAGCCAAGACATAATTAAATGTGGTCAGATTTGGATTAAATTCGGCCGAAGCTAGATTACTGAGGTAGCCATTTTCAACGATTGCCCATTTCGGTGAAGTTCGCACGCCGTTTTGAAGGAGTTGTGCATTGATGATGCTGTCAAGTTCAACCTGGGTGACTTGAGCAGACCAAGGCAGTGAATTCTGAAAGTTATCTATTAACCCTTCGAACAGGGACGAATCTGAGAACCCCATAGCATTTGGGACCTGTCCTGTAGTCCAACTTAAAGTCGTCTGCCCCATAGGTGTCGTAATGGTCACCGTACTATCCGCGGCGCCTCTATTACTAAAAGCACCCATGCTTTTACGACGAACAAACATGCGTACGCGCTCATTTAAACTCGTTGAAGTCGTCCCAACTTGTTGTTCAAACTGTTGACGCTGCAATTCTAATTGACCAGACAAAAGATTCAACTGTAGAAATAGCGCACCGATTACAGCCGCTGTCAATACTGCAGTGATAGAATTTGCCTTTAAATGATCTAAAATGCTTTGGAACATAGGGCGAATGTACTACTCGAACTATGTCAATGTACGAGTTTTAACGCCGTTTAACACCTACAATAACGCATCAATAATGTCATCGGCATTTAAACCCTCAGCCTTAGCCTTGTAATTCACGACAATACGATGTCTTAAAATAGGCTTTGCTACAGCTTTGACGTGCTCTACAGTCGGAGAACCTGCACCGTGCATAATGGAAACAGCCTTGGCTGCCAGAATCAAGTTTTGGCTGGCACGCGGTCCAGCGCCCCAGTTCAGATATTCGTTTGCTTTTGGATGAGCGCCATCAGCACCTGGTCGTGTTTTACGCACCAAAGAAACCGCATAATCAATGGTCTCATCAACTACAGGCAAACATTTCAGCGCCGTTTGGAGATCTGCAATTTCTTGCGCACTAAATACCTGCTTAATGGAAGCATTGTAACTTATTGTCGTTTGCTTAACGACCTGCTGTTCTTCTTCCTGCGTTGGATATCCAACAGCAATGTTAAACAAAAAGCGATCGAGTTGCGCCTCTGGCAAAGGATAGGTGCCCTCCTGCTCAATGGGATTTTGAGTTGCTAGTACAAAGAATGGTTGCGGTAGATCGTAGGATACCCCGCCAACACTGACGCGTTTCTCTTGCATTGCTTCTAGAAGCGCCGCTTGTGTTTTAGGAGGAGTTCTATTGATTTCATCTGCAAGTACGACGTTGGCAAACACCGGCCCTTTGCGAAACTCAAACGAACGTTCTTTGGTCAGCACTTCGGTACCTGTAATGTCCGTTGGCATTAAATCAGGAGTGAACTGGATGCGGGCAAAATCTAATCCCAAGGCCTTGCTCACGGTGGTTACCAGTAATGTCTTCGCCAACCCAGGAACACCTATCAAGAGACTGTGGCCGCCCACGAGGATGCTCTGAGTGATTAAATCAATCGCCTCTTGTTGTCCGACAATGATTTTAGCCACCTCTTTTTTAAAGGCGATTAGCTTAGAGGGAGCCTGCTCAAGAATTTGTATTGCTTGTTGATCAGTCATCACGGTTACTATTCCAATAGTTTAACTCAGAGTCGCATGAAAAATATCCAACGTTAATCTTAACAAAAGTTTCAACCAACTTTTCTGATTTCCATTCTTCGATGATACGCTGTTGTTTTTTTCTAAGTGCAAAGCCTTTTATTCTGGTAAAATCAATATCTAGATTCGCTTTATGTGGCTCAAACTTTTTATCAAGACGGACTATTCGAAATGCTTCTCTTTGGTCTTGACTCTGGAAATAGCTGGCATTGGAAATTGTGCCTTCATCCATATCATTAACCACTGAGAACAATCCACGGTCCAACGCGCTTACCTCAAATCTATTATTCCCACTCTGAAAATTACTCATTTGCCCGCCGTTAAACTTCGTCTGCTCATCCTCTGAGTATTTTTTGGCCGCTTCTTCAAAAGTAATTTCACCGCTATTAACAGCAACGGCTAGGCTATCGAGAAGGTTTTTCGCCTCTTTCAAATTTTCTTGGGTCAATTTTGGTTTGATTAGAATGTGACGAAGATCTAGTTCTTCCCCTCTTTTCTCGAGTAGTTGTACTATGTGGTAACCAAACTCTGTCTTAAATGGATCGCTGATTTCACCTCTTTTCAAATTGAACGCAATAGCTTCAAACTCTTTGACGAAAACTCCACGCTGTATACCCTTATACTCGCCGCCGTTTTTATTTGATCCAGGATCTTCACTATACAATATGGCCATTGAAGAAAACGAGGTTCCATTCTCTATACGTTCTTTTAAGGATTGTAACTTATCAATGACCTCTTGTTCCGCTTCTGGAGATATCTCAGGGTATTTTACGATTTGACTGAGTTCTACCTCCTCATTAATAAGCGGTATACTATCTTCAGGTAAATTCTCATAAAATTCTCGTACTTCAGACGGGGTGACTTCAATTCCGTCAACAACAGTCATTTGCATTCGTTGTGCCGTTAATTGATCACGGATGAGCGTTCGCATGTCCTCCTTAATCTCAACGACCGACTTTTCGTAAAATTCTTCTAATTTCTTCTGGTCACCCATTTGTGCTATGAGTTGTTGAATACGGCGATCCATATTTGATTCAACCTCATCTTCGCCTACAGTTACTGAATCTATAGCTGCATGGTGAATTAGTAGTTTCTGAAATAATAATTCTTCAAAAACCGCACATTCACTGAGTTCTTCCCCGAAATTCTGGCGACGCATCATATCGTACTGCTCGTCAACCTCACTCTTTAGAATGATATCCGAACCCACAATGGCAACGACGCCATCAACAGTCGTCTGACCAAAAGTTGATACGGTAAACCCGAATAAACTAAGGAATAAGTAAGTCGCCTTTTTCAATTGCATTTGCTATAATATTTTCACCGATGGCCTCAATAAGTGCTAACCTTCGTTTATTGAGGATCATCTTTTTTATGTTTTCACTCACATATTCTGGTGGCGAATAACTGTTCTCGATACGTATGTCGTTTACACTCACAAAGTACACCATAACTGTGTCCTCACAAGTAAATCTTGGTCTACGTTTTAGATAGCTGTAAGGGTTGCTAGATTCTAAAGGGATTTCATTGAGGAATTCATCCAAAGGCACCCAAGAAGAATCAGTGTAGGCACTCTGTTTAGTGGCAAAAACCTCAATCCAATCCAAATACTTACTCTCTTGGCTCGGGGTCTTGAACCATCGCTTGGCCTCTTTCATTTTTTGTGCCTCGAGCGGAACAGCCGTGTATTGCGCACGAACAATACTCTCCTTGAGCTCAAAGTTGCTTTGATTCTTTACGTAATAATCCGCTACTTCTATGTCACTGACATTCGTATCCAGGTTCTCGCTAACATAGCGCTCGATATAGGCGTGTTTGAGCAAGTCATTTCTATATTGTCGCACCAGATCTTCAAAATCCCGTAAATCTGCCTTTAAATTGAATTCTGCGGCCTGGACTAACAATTCATTCTTAGCCCAGTTCCGCGCAAGCGTTTGCACCAAAGCTATACTATCAGCTTCGGGAAGTGTACCGGGTTTTGGCAACTGATCTTCTATATCTTCAATCAAAAGCTTTTTATTACCTAGAACAGCCACTACTTCTTCGTCCGTGATTAAATCTTGACCGCACGAAAAAAAACTCAGTGCTGCTATGACATAAAGTCGACGCATTAGTCAGCGAGTTCTAAAAAGAGTTTTTCTTTCACTGCCTGGTCTATTGAAACGTCAAACTTTTCTTCTAAACTTTTTACCCATGCAGCCTCAAGCTCATTTTGATAGCTAGCTATCACCAATCCTTTCACTTCATTGAGCGCTTTAGGTGCTGAAGGAAGGTAATCAATGACCTGAATCACTGCAAAACCATCATCATAATCTACAGGGCCATAAACACCCGGTGTAGTATTCCACATTAATTGTAATACTTCATCATCCTTTTTCTGAGCAGTTCCGCTCGAAACAGCCACGGCAAGTGCATCCTTGGAAGTAAGGAAGCTCTTTAATTTGCTGTCCTTTTGTTTAGAAACCCATTTAACGATTCTTTTAGCATCTCTCTCGTTCTGGGCTACCCATAACTTGTAGCTAATACGATCGTCCCAAGTGTAGTTGCTTTTTATCTTTTGATAGTGATCATAAATTCCAACACTATCCTTGGCGGCTTTATCCCATACTTCTTCTTGGGTTAAATCAAACAACAAAATTCCTTCACGGTATTCTCTCACCAAATTCCTGAAGTCTGGATATTTCACATCCAACTGACTGTCTTCATATGCTATGATTTTATCATTGCTCACCACATTAAAAAGTAATCTAAGGTATTCTTCTATTGCATCCTCAGATTGTTGCTTTTGATTCTTTGCCCAAAATTCCAAGATGGTACTTTGGCGAAGTTCTTGATCTGCAAACGTCGCTACACTGCGGTCTGTTTTCAAATCTGGAATGGTCCAATTTCCAGCCGCATACTGCTTCACATCTACTAGCGCGATAGTTTTTGTATAGGTGCGTTCATTCACCGAAAATTCATAACTGCGCTTCAAGGTGTTAACAAACTTCTTCGCCCCAATTTGACTTCTTGAATCGCGCTTGACCTTGGATTTGATTTCCTTCTTCAGTGCATCAAATTCAGGCAAGGGCTTTTTTTCTATTAACTGAATTACATGCCAGCCTATGTTCGTTCTTATTGGTTCTGAATAATCGCCAGGCTGATCCAACGAAAAGGCAGCATATTCAAAATTTGGCATCATTTTGTTCAGTCCAAATTCGGGCATTTCACCTTCTTTATCTTTGGTTTTTCTATCCTCACTAAAGGCAACTAAGCTGATAAAATCCTCGCCTTTTTGGAGACGAGTATAAATTTCCTGCGCACTTCGTTCAGCTCTTTGTTTTTCTGCTTGTGTTGCTTTCTCTCCTGCCGCAAAGAAAATTTGTCGAACACGAACTGTTCCATTAGCTGGTCGCTTATCAAGCGTTTTAATCAAATGATAGCCGAATTGAGATCGAATCGGTTTACTAATTTCCCCTATTTCTTGCTCATACGCACCTGATTCGAATGGATAGACCATATTGAAAGCTGTAAAATATCCAAGGTCTCCACCCTGTTTCGCACTCCACGTATCAGCACTTTTTTCACGAGCTGCATCCTCGAAGGAAATCCTACCCTTAAGAATTTCTTTTCTCAAATCCATCATGGCTTTGTATACTTTTACCGTATCAGAAGGCAGTGCACTTGCGGCCAATTCAAACATAATATGAGCCGCTCTTACCTCCTGAAGCATGCGCTCATAGGCCTCTTTGATCAACTCATCTTCGGAGCCGGCATCGCTCAAATAGGGTTTGGCTAATTGAGACCTGTACCCGCCAAACTCTTTGATAAATTTTGTTGCTGTATCTCGACGCTGATCAATTGCCTCAGCAATTTTCAGCTTGAACCGAATGTATAAATCTAAATACTCTTCAGGAGTCTTAGGATCTATGGCAGTACCAACGCCTTTATTTTTTTCATACACAGCCTTGAATTCCTCTGCGGTAACTGATTGGTTACCTGCAGTAAATAAGACTTCTTGAGCTTGAATTTGAGCGCCAAAAAAACATATGGCAATGAGAATGATTTTTTTCATCATTTATCTTCTACTATAATTAGGAGCTTCTCTTGTAATACTAACGTTGTGTGGATGGCTTTCCTGCATTCCTGCTGCGGTAATTTGAATAAAGCGAGCCGATTTTTTCAAAGTAGGTACATCTTTTGAACCACAGTATCCCATACCGGCGCGAAGGCCACCTACGAATTGATACATTACTTCACCTACTTCTCCTTTGTACGGAACGCGACCAACAATTCCCTCTGGAACAAGTTTCTTAACATCGTCTTCTACGTCTTGGAAGTATCTGTCTTTAGAGCCGTCTGACATGGCTTCTACAGAGCCCATCCCACGATAGGTTTTGTATTTTCTACCTTCATAGATGACTGTCTCACCAGGACTTTCTTTAGTTCCAGCAAACATGGAACCGAGCATTACGCAATCTGCACCTGCCGCGAGCGCCTTAACAATATCTCCAGTAAAACGAATTCCACCGTCTGCTATTACAGGAATACGTCCGTCAATAGCTTTAGCCACTTCCATAATAGCACTCAATTGCGGAAACCCGACACCAGCGACAATTCTTGTGGTACAAATAGAACCAGGGCCAATTCCAACTTTAACTGCATCAGCACCCGCCTCCAAAAGGTACAAGGCCGCTTCCGGTGTGGCGATATTACCAACAACCACATCAAGTTCAGGGAATTTAGCTTTCACACTCTGCAAAGCAGTCACCACACCTTTGGTGTGTCCGTGAGCTGTATCAATTATTACTGCATCAACACCACTTTCATACAATGCACCAACGCGTTCAACAACATCCCAAGTAACGCCAACGGCCGCTGCAACGCGCAAACGTCCATATTTATCCTTGTTAGCATTTGGTTTTACTCTGTTTTTTGTAATATCACGGTAGGTGATTAATCCAACAAGTTGACCTTTGGCATCTAAGACTGGTAATTTCTCAATCTTATGTTCTTGGAGAATTGCCTCTGCCTCAACCATTGTTGTGTCGGGAGTGGCAGTGATCAAGTTTTCCTTGGTCATTACTTCGTCTATCAAACGATCGTTGTCCTTTTCAAAACGTAAATCACGATTCGTAATGATTCCGATTAGGTTTTTCGTTTCATTGATAACCGGAACACCACCAATCTTGAATTCTGTCATCATCGCTTTTGCATCTGCGACGGTTGCATCTTTCAAAAGCGTAACTGGATCTAGAATCATACCACTCTCGGCGCGTTTTACCTTTCGTACCTCGATCGCTTGTTGCTCGATGGTCATATTTTTATGAATAACACCAATCCCTCCTTCTTGAGCTATAGCGATGGCCATAGCACTTTCCGTCACAGTGTCCATTGCGGCCGAAATTATTGGTGTTTTCAGCTCTATATTTCTCGTTACCTTGGAAGACAAATCCACATCGCGCGGAAGCACCTCTGAATAATTTGGGACGAGGAGAACGTCGTCATAAGTTAGGCCTAGGCCTAAAACTTTGCTTGTTAAGTCTGACATTGCAATTCCGTTTTGAATTGCGCCCAAAATTAAGAAAATTCTACTAAATAACACGGGCGACCTTTGGCCGCCCGTGTGGATTTTCAAAATTTGGACAATTAATTATTTCCTCTATCATATACGGTAAAGGTTCCTCGCTGCTGAAGAGGAACATCTTCCGTGGAACGGTATTTAACAAGATATGTATATACTCCTGTTAAGGCATCTTTTCCATTGATAGTACCGTCCCATCCTTCGTCGATGTCGTTTGTTCGGAAAACTACTTGTCCCCATCTATTCATAATTAAAAGAGAATAAGTATCAGGACGTGCAAATACACCTTCTGGTTTCCAAACATCGTTAATGTTGTTCTTATCATTTGGTGAAAATGCTGACGGGAACCAGAGGCGTGCTTTATGAATGGCACAACCAATATTTGATCGAGAATTGAATGGATTTCCTAATTCGTCCCGCCAAGGTATAAGGCCGTCGGCCGCAATAGCAACTACGTAATAACAGAATTTACCCTTACCTGTATAATACGGTTTGATATCATCTACAAATGCGGTATCCTCAGTTGAAGAAACAAAATCGAAAGAATTACCTCCATCTACAGAGCGATAAATCTTATATTCTTCAACACCACTCTCGTAGTCTCTGTACGGCGTCCAATTCAATGCACATGTCAAATTTCCAATAGCTTCAACTTGTAGATGAACATTCGTAGCTATGTTACTTACTGTATCTAGGGCACCACATGAATCCCGTGAGGTAATGCGATAGAAATAACTTCTAGACATAGGGTCAGCGGTATTATCAACAAACTTCACTTCCCATGGACCATTGGCTGGTTTTGCAACACTACCAATGGTTAAATATGGACCGATTTCATCATCTGCACGTTGAATTTGGAAGTCTATGACATCAGCGTCTTTATCAATGTAAGCGTACATATCTACACCATTCTGGCTATTTACAGAAGCTCTTCCAAGGTACAATACCCGAGATCCTTGAACAACTGCAGAACTATTACAAACGCGATTTGATGTAGACGAAACTGTCCTAGTCGTATCGACTGCTTTTACATAGTAACAATAGGTATAACCATTAACAATTCCATAGTGGTTGAATGCAGTATCCAACGTTCCACCTTTCAGCAGAACACCTGATATTGTTCCACCTACGGGGTCTGTAATATCAGCATATAGATTGTATTCCAACGGCTCTGTCTGGGTCCAGGTTTTGTACGTTCCCCATCGCAATCTTGCGTATCCATCACATGGATCAATACCAACTTTCAAGTGTATGGTACTTGAAGGAATGGTATTATTAACAAAACTTTGATTACCACAACTGTCCACGGCTGTTACCACAAATTTCTCACTCTCATTTTCTGCATTGCTCTGCGCGTATACCCAAGGCAATGAAGCAGAAAGGTTTGCAGCTAAAACAGTATCAATAGGCTGAGGGAGACCGTTGTTATCCTCTTTGTAGATTACGTAAAACTGTACATCGCCTTCTGGAGAAGCCTGCCATGCTAAGGCACTAAGGTTTCCAGAGGAAACGGTAACAGAATCAAAGACTACTGGAGAAGGCTCATTAATATCCTTAAAAAACCCAGAATCCAGTGAACTCTCACAACCTGAATTAAAACGAACCTGGTAATTGAAATTTCTCGCATCGAAATTACAGATGACAACAGTATCAGTCCAAGTTGTATCATTGGTCGTACCGAGCTGCGTCCATTGGCCTGAATTTGACGGTGCCTCCAACCAAACATCATAATTTGTCGTGGTATCTCCTACCATCCATGGGTTCCAGTCTAAACGGGCAATACTTGTACTCAAAGGTTGCACTTCCAATTTCACATTCTGAATGGTATCTGTAGGTTCGGTAAGCAATCCACATCCACCTGCAGTCTGTATTGTATAAGAATTCTTTGCGTTTGGATGAGCCCCCGTATGTGTGAAGCTCTGGGTAGACCAATCCGTTATTGTAGCCACCACAGTAGAAACGCCCAACGTATCTATATGATTGATGATATAATGGTCAAAGTTAAAACCTGTATCCTGGGTATTCACCCAATTAAAGGTGACTGCTCCCGTCACAGGATCTTGGAAAATACAAGAATTATCCACATCCACATTCCTCGGCATGTAATTCAACGCCTTAACCACAAGTTTTTCGTAACTAATATTAGGGAGCGGACATGCATCGTCCTGCATTCTAAAGTAGAAATCATACTCTGACTTCAATGTACCGCATTGGTACTCCTGATAGAAGAGGTGATCACATTCAATAATCCATTCAAACTCGACTTCGTTTTGTTGGGAATATTCAAAAACGCCACCAGGGTTGTTTGAGGTGATCGTTGCACATGGAGGATTAAACAAACAACTGTTCGCATTATTGTAATTGGTAGCATCACTCAAATTACCCCCTGAAGCTGTGAATTTCACACTTTCTGGAACACAATCCGGATGAAGATCACCGTCTGTTGCCTTCATTGTAAACCTAACAGTATCCCCAGGGTAGCCTTCCACATAACGGTATAGCGTATCTCCTGCCTGGTTTTGTACAACGGTTGGAATCGCAGGATTAGCCAAGGTTAGGTCTGGCGTCCAAATCACTTTAGGAGGTTCGGAAGATGTTACCGGGCAAAAACCAGTTCCTGGCGTACAACTCTTTGTAACAATAGGAATATCTCTAAAGATCTCAGCGACTTTTTGGTTACAGCGCCACGCCTCAATTTTAATGCAGGTAGCCCACGAGCCTGATAAAGCTGAATTAAAGGTAACACTACCTGATAAAGTATCCACTTTTGCGGGTGTGCTACCCGCACCGCTCGGAAGAGGAGATGTTGGACTATATCCCGTAGAGAATGTCACCGTAGATCCAGGCCATGCCGTACCCATTAGAGGGGGAGCCCAGAAATACCTTAGAGAATCTAAATCCGGGTCGTAACCAAGGTTATTGTAGATCACATCAGTATTTGTACAAGTGACGACCTGTGGGTCTTCTAAAAAATTTGGTGAACTATCGTAACAGGATGGAGCACCCGTTGTACCCGCTGATAGTGGAGAGGTCGAACCCGGGGGAGTATATGGATACATTACAGCTCTAAGTAAATATCCTTGGTTGGCTGATCCATTTGAGATAGTACCAGGTCTACAACATAAGTTCCAAGTAAAATACCAACCCGATGCGGGAGGAGCGCCAGTTAGGGTGATTTCGCCTGAGCGATAAATAAATTTTTGCATTACACCTTCGCCAGAATTTGCGCCAGTACAAGGGATGGTCGTATTTCTGCAAACAGGGATAACATCAACAGTCTCGATATATGAACATGCAATGGATACGCCAGCATTGTTAGCAATATATTGAGTAGTTTGCGGAAGATTAGCTCCACCACAATCGCGATAAACGACAAGGCTAAATTGATACTTTCCGTTTGGTTTACACTTCCAGATAATCTCGCCACCTAGCAAGTGTGAAGCATTCGCTTGAAACGTAAACAGCCCAAGAGCTAGAGTGAGTAATAATTTCTTCATAGTCTTTATACCATACATAGAACTTCGAAAATAACGGATTTATTCCACTTTTCGCACCACAAGTTTCATTGGTTTTTACCGAATGAGGAAATGGCTTTATCTGCTGATTAACAAGCAGTTGGAGGCTATCCTTAACGCTTAGAGATTTTGTTATGTGAAATATGACGCTGGCGAGAACACTTGTGGCGACCTACTTCGAAGCCTCTTCGCGCGCGATGCTTAGTGCTTCTGCCCTGCACTCGAGCGCGCCACATACGCCAAGAACTGGCCTTCATTTGATGGCGCATCAGCGCTATGGTTTCGGCTTCAGATATGCCAAACTGGTCCTGGATAGCATCGAAAGGCGTGCGGTCTTCCCAAGCCATTTCGACGATGCGATCAATCTCTCTCTCGGTAAAATTCTTCTCTATTTTGGAACCTTTCATCTGCCGGATTGTTTTCAAGTCTATGCACAGAAAACCTCATTTACCCGAAAAAGTTTGCGCCACATGCGGAAGACCCTTCACATGGCGCAAAAAATGGGAAAAGAATTGGGAAAATGTCAAATATTGCAGCAAATGCTGCAACTCAAATCGACCCAAGTTCTAACGATATAAGTTTCTGGAAATCACAACTTTCTGTATTTCTGAAGTGCCCTCTCCGATAGTACAAAGCTTACAATCACGATAGAACTTCTCTACCGGATAATCCTTTGTGTAACCGTAGCCTCCAAAGACTTGAACCGCCTCATTAGCCACTTCGGTAGATATTTCTGAAGCGTACAACTTACACATCGCACTTTCTTGGGTCATTGGCTTTCCTTCTTCCTTAAGAGCGCCGGCATGGCGCGTCATCAACTCAGCACCATAGACCTTGGTCGACATTTCCGCAAGCTTGAAGCTAACACCCTGAAAAGCACGAATTTTTCGGCCAAACTGCTGGCGCTCGTCAGCATATTGAATAGCTGCATTCATTGCTCCACGGGCAATACCCACGGAGAGTGCGGCAATTGAGATTCTACCGCCGTCCAGGATTTTCATGGATTGAATGAAGCCTTCACCCACTTCACCGAGGACGTTTTCTTTAGGTATGCGGCAATTGTCAAAGAAGAGACATGCCGTTTCTGAGGCACGCATGCCTAGTTTATTTTCTTTCTGGCCAGCGGTAAATCCAAGCGTTCCTTTCTCTACGACAAACGCTGTCATACCGTGGGAATCACCCTTCTCTCCTGTTCTTGCAATGACCACAGCAATACTTGATGAAATCGCGTGCGTAATCCAGTTCTTTGAACCATTTAGCACATAGTGATCGCCATCAAGCACGGCCGTTGTATCCATCCCGCCAGCATCAGAACCTGTACCGGTTTCTGTTAGGCCCCATGCGCCAATCCACTCTGCAGTGGCCAATTTTGGGAGCCATTTGGCTTTCTGGGCTTCAGTTCCAAATTGTAAAATATGTCCGGTACACAGGCTGTTGTGGGCAGCTACCGAAAGACCTATAGAACCGCAGACTTGTGCAATTTCATCAATGACCGTAATATATTCTTGGTAACCCATCCCTGCGCCACCATATTCTTCTGGTACTAGGATTCCCATGAAACCAAGTTGACCTAATTCTTTAAAAACGTCTTTCGGAAAGTGTTGGCTTTCATCCCACTCCATTACGTGTGGGCGAATTTTCGATTCTGCGAATTCTTTGGCGGACTGGCGGATCAATTCGAGCGTTTCAAGGCGCTCATCACTCATGGTGATTCTCATAGATATCTTCTGTTTGTTTTAGGCAATGGGAAGATAACAAGAAAGCCCGCAAATTGGTTTGCAGGCCTTCTAAATTTTACTCGAATTTTTGAGAAGCCGAGTCTATTTCATCAGCTTCTTGTACCTGAATCGAGTAGGTTCTGTCTTGCCTAATCGCTTCAATTTATTTTGCTCGTATTCCGAGAACGTTCCCTCGAAAGGATACACCTCTGAATCACCTTCAAAAGCTAAAATATGTGTACAAACTCGGTCCAAGAACCATCGGTCGTGCGAGATGATTACGGCACAACCTGCGAAATTTTCAAGAGCTTCTTCAAGAGCACGTAAGGTGTTGACATCCAAATCGTTAGTTGGCTCATCTAAAAGCAACACATTACCACCCTCTTTAAGCGCCATGGCGAGGTGTAGTCGGTTTCGTTCCCCACCAGAAAGGACGCCTACTTTTTTGCTTTGGTCACCGCCAGCGAAATTGAATCGACTCAGATATGCACGGGCATTTACGCGCTGTCCACCAAGCAAAACTTCTTCAGTTCCGTCCCCGATAACTTCAAAAATAGATTTCTCTGGATCCATTTTCTCATGGTTCTGATCCACGTACGAAATCTTCACTGTTTCACCCACATCGAACTGACCTTCATCCGGGGCCAATTGGTCCATGATCATCTTGAAAATAGTCGTCTTACCAGCACCGTTAGGCCCAATAATACCGACAATTCCTGCAGGTGGTAGTTTGAAGTTTAGGTCGTCGTAGAGCAGCTTTTCACCAAAGGCTTTTTTCACACCCTGCGCCTCAATAACATTGGTGCCCAAACGCGGTCCCGCTGGAATAAAGATCTCTAGTTTGCTCTCCTTCTCCTTTTCCTCTTGGGAAAGCAGGTTTTCGTAATTGCTCAAACGTGCCTTGTTCTTGCTTTGACGCCCCTTAGGATTCATTCGAACCCACTCCAACTCGCGTTCGAGCGTTTTGCGACGCTTGGAAGCTTGTTTCTCTTCTTGGGCCAAACGCTTGGTCTTTTGGTCCAACCACGAAGAGTAATTTCCTTTCCATGGAATGCCTTCACCGCGGTCGAGTTCAAGAATCCAACCAGCTACATTGTCCAAGAAGTAACGGTCGTGAGTAACTGCAATGACAGTACCCTTATACTGCTGCAAGTGCTGCTCAAGCCACAAGATACTTTCGGCATCAAGGTGGTTGGTAGGCTCATCAAGAAGCAATACATCCGGTTGTTGAATAAGCAGCCTACATAGAGCGACACGACGGGCCTCACCCCCACTGAGGTGATCCACAAGTTGATCCGAAGGCGGACAGTTTAATGCGTCCATTGCCCTGTTCAACATCGTATCTAGCTCCCATGCATTCGTTGCATCAATCTTATCCTGAAGTTCTGCTTGCTTGGCCATGAGCTCTTCCATCTTATCGGGATTCTCATAAACCTCAGGAAGACCAAACATGTCGTTGATCTTGTTGTATTCGTCAAGAACCGCCACCGTTTCTGCCGCGCCCTCTTTTACGATATCCATAACTGTTTTTCCAGCTTCGAGCTGCGGCTCTTGTTCGAGGTACCCCACAGTATATCCTGGTGCAAAAACAACATCGCCTTGATAGCTCTTGTCCACTCCGGCAATGATTTTCAAAAGCGTCGATTTACCCGAGCCGTTTAAACCTAAGATGCCTATTTTGGCTCCATAGAAGAAAGAGAGATAGATATCTTTGATGATGGCCTTGTTATTGTGTGGCAATACTTTGCTCACCTTGGACATCGAAAAAATGACTTTTTTACCGTCGTCAGACATGATTTATAGCGTTAAGCGTTTTTTTAAAATTGCATTGGTCGTTGGGCTGCTGCTCTCAAGCAGTTCAAGCGCCTTGGCTCAAAGTTACATATTGAAAGGGACTGTTGTCGATAGAGATTCATCTTTTGCACTACCAAATTCCTATGTGGTGAACAATAAGACCTTTGCCGGCACGGTTACAAACGGGATTGGGTACTTCGAAATCTCAGTGGCTCAAGGTGATACGATTGTCTTCTCGAACGTCGGATACCAATTCAAATACCTCGCTATTGATTCTGTAGTGGTTTCTAAAATCAAGGAGGAAAGGCTGATAAAATTGGTCCCTAAAAACTTCCTCCTGGATGAAGTCAGTATTTACGCCATAACCTCGAACAACCCTCGGACTATGCCCCAGGCGAAACCGCGGGTACCTAGTAATGCCGATATTAGAATTCCAGAGGCTGTTGCTCCTACCCTGGCCAATCCACTGGATTTATTGTATTACAGCTTTGGTAAGCGACCACGACAATTGGCCGCACTTCGCAAACTACAACAGGAGGAATACTACCGTCGTAAGCTTGAAGAAGGCAGCAATAGGGAAATTTTGGAAGAATTGACCGGTATTCCAAAGGCGGAGATGGAGGCCTTCATGTTCTATTGTAAATATTCAGATGCTGAGATTCGTACTTTCAATGATTATCAATTCTTGGTTTCACTGCTCGATTGCTACGAGTTGTACGAACGAGAAAAAGAGCGTCAAGAAGCAACTAAAAACTATAAATGATGGAAAAACTCGAAGCTTATAAGGACGCCAATAAGGCCTTGTGGGACCATTGGGCATCCTTGCATCCCAGTAGTGCGTTCTATGACAATACTGCGTTCATTGAGCATCAGATGGCACTGAATGCCATTGAATTGGATTTGCTTCATGATATAAAGGGAAAGGATGTACTTCATCTGCAGTGTCACTTTGGCCAGGATACCATTAGCTTAAAAACACTTGGAGCAAGGAGCATCACCGGATTAGATTTTAGTGGTGAGGCGATCTCACAAGCCAAGCAGCTTGCCAAAAATTGCAACGTAGATGCCGCGTTTATCCAACGAGATGCTCTTGATATTGATCCATCTCGAGCTGGAGCTTTTGATTTTGTATTTGCCTCCTATGGTGTTGTAGGATGGCACCCAGATGCCAAGGCATGGATGGATGCTGCTTTTCATTATCTAAAGCCTGGAGGCAAACTGCTACTGGTTGATTTCCATCCAGTACTTTGGATTTTAGACGAGGATTTCAAGGAAGTCAAATATCCCTACTTCAATGCCGGTGTGATTAAAGAAGAGCGCGAAGGAAGCTATGCGTCGCCCGAGGCAGAAAAAATGGCGAATTATACCTGGAACCATAGCATCAGTGATCTTGTGAAACCCATAGTGGACCATCCGGATAGATCCATGATATTCTTCAATGAATACGACTGGAGTCCGTATGAAATATTCGAGGCTACCGAGCGTATCCCGGGTCAATACCAAATCAAAGACAAGGAAGGACTGTTCCCGCTTGTGTATGCCATTAAGGCGGAAAAATCAAGAATTCAATAATTAGGCTAGAAGTCACAAATGTAGAGAGGTATAAAAATTTATAGTACTTTGTATTGCATAGTACCTACTTATACATATATCTTTGCCAAAAATTTAATCCCTAAAATGATGAAACGAATACTACTGCTCGCCTTGTTCCTCCCTTTTATGGCTTGTTCACAACCTAAAGGCAAAGCCGACGAACTCTACGAAAAATACGATCCAAAACCCTACGTCAGCGGATTTAGCTTTGGCGGCTCTCTATTAAGTGCACTTCCAATAGACATAGACTTTACAGCTTCAGGAGATTTAGAAAAAACACTCAATGGTGAAATCAAGCGTATACAGTGGCTCAAGGTAAATGACGACCGATACCTCGCCGAAGTAACAAAAGACTGGGAACGATTCTTAAAGCGAACTGGCTATCACCGCGTAGCATTTGAAAATGACGATGAAGAAAATTACGTCTATATCAGAGGAAGCAAGACACGCTTCGATGAAGCTCATTTCCTGATTAAAGAAGAAAATATGACTATGCTTCTTACGGTGTATGGAGACTTCACACTAAATAAAAAGTTGAATGAAGATTGATAATACAAAAGCGCAGATGCGAAAGGGCATCTTAGAATACTGCATTTTAGGTATTCTAGATTCCTCAGATGCATACGCTTCGGACATCATAGATCAACTAAAGGGGGCTAAACTCATCGTAGTTGAAGGTACCCTGTATCCACTCCTTACTCGATTGAAGAATGCAGGTCTATTGGAATACCGATGGGAAGAAAGCTCTTCCGGGCCTCCCCGAAAATATTACTCTTTGTCAAATTCAGGTCGTGCCTTTCAGAAAGAACTTAAGATGACTTGGGAAGAGCTTCAAAGCGCCGTAACCATATTAACCACAAGACCTAATCAATCATGAATAAAACTATCAACATCAATCTAGCAGGGATCATTTTTCACCTTGACGAGGGTGCCTATGAATCTTTTAAGGACTACTTAAACCAAATAAAGAATGCCCTAGATCCCCAAGAAGGAGGTGCGGAAATTATCGCAGATATAGAAGCACGCATTGCCGAACTTTTTTCAATGCGTATGCAGGAATCTAAACGTGAAGCCATCACTATTGAGGATGTCAATTTCATTCAAACCACCCTCGGGAACCCGCAAGAATTTGAAGACGAAAGCGATGAGGCCCCTCATACTTCTGCAGGGGTGTCTGCGGGTAAGAAACGGTTGTTTCGGAATACAGATGAGTCTATCATCGGCGGGGTTGCAAGCGGTATCGCAGCCTATTTTGGAACAGATGTCGTTTGGATTCGTATCATCTTTCTAGTACTGCTCTTCTTTACAGGCATTGGCTTTATCACTTACCTCATTCTTTGGATGGCTATTCCTGAGGCAAAAACGACCGCACAGAAACTTCAAATGCGAGGCGAACCGGTCAACCTCAGTAATATTGAACGAAGTGTAAAGGAAGAGCTAGAGGGTGTTAAGGAACGATTTGGCAGGTTTCGTGAAGAAAATCAAGGCACTGGCCAATCGATAAGAAAGACGGTGAATAAAGGATTAAATTTTATCATTAATATCCTTGAACGGCTCTTCAAATTAGTTTTTAAGTTTTTTGGACTGCTCTTTATTCTGATCGGGTTAGTTATTGGTTTTACGTTGTTTGTCGCATTGTTTGGAGTTATCGCAAGCACTTGGAATTTCGGAGGAATAGATTTTATTTCTATTGACGGTAATATTCTAGGACTGAATGCTGCAGAAGCTATTTTAGGATCCGGAATAGAACTCACATTAATGCGCATTGGATCGCTGCTAACCCTTCTATTCCCCATTCTTGGACTAACCACTGTACTCGCTAAAGCCCTTAGAAAGCCATTGGCTAATGGGAGATTAGTCAATATTGTTGGTGGGACCAGTTTCTGTTTAGGCCTTGCATTGCTCTTATATGCCGGCGGTAATGTTCTTAGCAGTTTCAAAGTCAGCACTACAGAAATGCGAACGGTAAAACTTCAAGGAAGCACGTTTGACCTGCGGGCCGAATTACTTGAAGAATCTGATGGATTTCTCTTTGAAATAGACGACGACAATCTGCGTATTGAAAATGTTAAACTGAACATTAAAAGATCGTTCGACACAACTGCTACATTGGCCATGAAACATCGCGCCAGAGGCTCAAGTAATTCAGATGCTAGAAAACGCGCCATGCAATTCAATTACCCGTTCGAGCAAGTGGGTCCTGTTATGAGCATAAGCGAGTACTTCACTGTACCTGAGGAAGCTTTGTATCGAGGTCAAGAGCTCGAAGTAATACTGCATCTCCCTTTAGGTAGTGAGGTATACCTAGATCCTAGTGTTGAAAATCTATTGTACGGCATAGATAACGCTCACAATATGTGGGACGGTGAAATGATTGGGCACACGTGGAAAATGGAGCGTCGCGGTCTGGTGTGTATGGACTGCGAAGAAATCGACTATTTTGAATCTGAAGCGGTTGAAGAGCAAATAGAAGCGCTCGAACTTGAGATTAAAAAATTAAAAGACAACTAGACCCCTACTCTAGTTCTGTACCGTGAAGCCGACGCTATTAGCGTCGGTTTTTTTAGTACCGTAAACAAAGTAATGTGAAGAAAACATTCAAGACCATGAGCACCCATAAACTCATTGGGTTCTTCGCATGACCAGATGCAGTAATTCTCGTAAATAGCGTGGAGAGCACAAACCAAGCGATATAATTAGACATAGGGACAGATTCACCTTCCCAACTCCAGAAATTTAATTCAATCGCGACCGGTTCTATAAGTACATCCATAGCTGTCATTGCAACGCCTACCAACAAGGATTTGGTCCATACGGAGGAAATCTTGACCGACAATACATCGTACATAGAACGAATCAAAAGCCACCAGAGAACTCCAATCATTAAAGGTGTGTTTGCAACAGAGAATCCCAAGGCGCTACTGTAGGTGTATTCACCAAATGGCCAACCGGTATTCGTGCCCACTACTTCAATAGCAAAACCAAGTACGACCGGAAGTATGTAATTGAACTTGTTTTTAGGATTTTCTGTACTCACCAAATACACTGCCATCAGTAAGAAAAGGTTGTAGGAAGTGAGAAACACATAATCCTGTCGCCAATGCCCGCCTAATAAAAACAGGCCAATGGTGTGAAAGAATATGATCACATACCCACCATAACGGCGAAAAAATGAACGGATTGTCGGAAAGTCCAATTGCATCAGTAATAAGTCGGTCTAGACGTTTGCAAGTTAAACACTCTTTAGTGATTCAAATGCATCTTGAGATTGAGTTTCTTTGATCAAATCCTCAATACACCAATCTGCTGCTAGTTTGGCACTATGAAGACACAATGGTATACCTCCCCCAGGATGAGCACTACCTCCGCAAAAGTAAAGGCCGCAATATTTACCGAGCTTCTTATTAGGATGTCTAAGAAATGCAGAAAGCTGGTTGTCTGAACTTGTCCCATAGAGGGCTCCTCCTGCACTAGAAGTGTATTTCTCAATCAAAATTGGGTCTAACACGCGCTCGGTTACGATCAATTCTTCAAGGTTTACTTCCAATTCCTGAGAGAGTCGTTTAAAAATCGATGATTTGGTTTTTTCTCTGATTGCCATCCAATCCTGACCAGTATTTGGAGGTACGTTCACCATCACAAACCAATTTTCACAACCTTCAGGTGCATCATTCTCTTCAAGCTTACTGGAGATATTGATATAGATCGTCGGGTCCACCCAAAAGCCTTCATTTGATTCGATACTATCGAATTCTTGTTTATAGTCTTTCGAAAAAAAGATATTGTGCAGATCTAATTGCTCAAAAGTTCGCTGAATACCCCAATAGAAAATCAGCGCACTCGTACTTGGTTTCTGAGCCAATGTTCTTTTCGGTCGAGGAACTTTATCATCCATCAAGTGGGCATAAGTATGGTGTACATCACTGTTTAAAACCACAGCATCAAATTCTCTATACTCGTCGTTGACCAACAACGCATGAAACTCGTTATTCTCTGTGCATACTTTTTGAACTGCTGTATTCAAATGTATGTGTACACCAATTTCTCTAGCTAGCTTGGTTAGACTTTTGGCAATCTCGTGCATTCCCCCTTTTGGCAGAAAAGTACCTATGCCATGTTCTAAATGATTGATCATTTGCATGATGCCTGGGGTTCTGTAAGGATTAGAACCGTTGTAGGTAGCGTATCGATTGAACAACTGAACTAATTCTGGCGAATCAAAATACTTTCCATTTAGAGCATTCAAGGAGCTAAAGATTCCTAAAGACGGAATTTTCTGAACCACCTTTAACACTTCACGATTAGAAAAAGTCGATTTTCGATGAAGGCTTTTCTCTAAAAAATACGGTGCAGTCAATTCGTATTTTTCCTTAGAATGCTCCAGATACATTTTCGCTGAACGCGATTCTTTTGCACCAAAAACTCTGTTAATATTCTCTAAATTTTCTGACTGATCAGAAGTAAGAGTTATCGATTTCCCATTGGGCCAATAGTAACGGCAAGCCGTATGATGCTTGGTATAATTGAAGTAATTACGTGGATTTTTACCACATAATTTGAAAAGCTCGTCCACTAATTCAGGTAGGGTGAATAACGAAGGACCCGCATCAAATCGAAAACCGTCTTGCTCATAAACGGTCATTTTCCCGCCAGTGTAGCTGTTCTTTTCAAAAAGGTGTACGTTCAAGCTCTGATTTGCAAGGCGTATAGCTGACGCTAAACCTGCAATTCCTGCACCAACTACTGCAACTGATTTTTGAGACATAATTAAGGGTATTGTATAGGAAACATCTCAATTGGATATTTGTTGTACGTACAATGGAGAATCGTGTCTACAAACTGGCCTTGGGCTTTATTATCGCCGCACTGTTACTAAGTGTGCTCTGGCCCTATGAACAGAAATTAATTGATTGGGACAGCCCAGCCAACTATGAGGTTTTGGAAAGCGACGAGTTGTACTTCAACAATACACGGATCGTACAATACCGAACAGAAGAAAGTGATGCCCTCAATCAACAAGGGTTTAAAGTGCACAGAAGCTCTAAGGCGCTAAATGATACAGCTTACCCAGTTTTAAATTTCGCTATTGTTAATCATTGGCGTAACGATCTTGCCTATATCGTGTGCGAACCAAACCTAAGAGGTTTATTTGGAGACACTTCGACCATTGCCATTGGCGATACCACGGTAAAGCTGGTCCTCGATCACATGGACTACAACGACCACTATATATTAGCGGCACTCCTCTTTCAAAAGATGCTAGATTATCAGCAGCCCTATCTCATCCAAGGTCAGGATTCACTGCTGCTCTTTGGTACGCAACCCAATCTCAAAAACAATACTGTAGTTCTGAAGGATTATTTCAGGCTAATTGGCCGATTCCAATAACAGCTAACGGCGTCGGCTTGCTCTGATTGTAAGTAGTTGTACTGCTAAAGAAAAGCCTACGCTACAGTAGACGTACGGTTTGGGAATTTCAACGTGTGCACTTTCTGCAACTAGTACCGTACCTATGAGTATCAAAAAACTCAGCGCTAAAATTTGCAGCGATACATGCTTTGAAATAAAGTTGCTAATAGATTCTGCGAAAGAAAGCATCACGATCATGGACAAAACTACGGCCGCAATCATTACTGAAAGGTGTTCTGACATGCCTATTGCCGTGAGCACGCTGTCGAAGCTAAATACGATATCGAGCAATCCTATTTGTATTATGGCTGCACCGAGCGTGAGTGCTTTAGATTCTCGATGACCGTGAGAGCCTTCGATTTTTTTCACCATTTCCTGACTGGCCTTTGCTAAAAGGAAAACCCCACCAATAAAAAGAATTAAATCTCGCCCACTAACAGGGTGTGATCCTAATTCAAAAAGTGGTGAAGTCAAACCGATGAGCCAAGTAATCCCCAATAGCATAAGCACCCTAAAGAGCAGTGCCAAGCCAAGTCCTAAACGACGTGCCAGCGGCTGCTCGCTCTCCTTTAAATCACTAGTGACTAGAGATATGAATATGATGTTATCTATTCCCAAGACGATTTCAAGTAAGGTTAGAGTCATCAAAGAGACCCATCCATCAAGCGAGTAAAAGGCTTCCATAAGCGTATGTTTCAAGGTAGTTTTAAAGTTATATTTATCCACTACTAAACACAACTTACCATGAAAATTTTGAAGATTGTTATTGTTATCTTTGCTGTGATAGTGGGAATATTTACCCTCTACAACGCAACATTAAGCAAAGAATACAGCGTAAGCCGAAGTGCCACAATGGACGTGGACCCAGCGCTGGTGCAGCAAATCGTCAGCGACTTTAGTACATGGCCAGAATGGAGTGCTTGGTTCCTTGCGGATTCCACTATGGAATATGAATTAGGTACAACTTATGTTGGCGAAGGTGCAACCTACAGTTGGACCAGTGAAAATTCTGGAAGCGGTGCAATGGAAATACTGCAACTTACTGCCTCGGCAATGGAAACCAAAATTGACTTCGTAGGTCAAGGAACAAGCTATGGGCACTGGGAATTCTCAACCTCGGACGAAGGGAAGGCGTTAGTTTCCTGGGGCTTTAGTGGAGAAATGCCAATGCTCATGCGTTGGATGGGTGCCCAGATGGACAAATGGGTAGGACCTGACTTTGAGACTGGACTGGCGAACCTTACTGCTTATGCAGAACGCGAAGCTATCGCGAATGAAGTAGCAGAGCAGCAGACTATGCAACCTGTGGAAGTCCTTGACTAACTCCCTGTTCTTTAAAGAAACTTTTGTGAGGCGATGCTAACGGGTCGCCTCAAACTTTTCGTAGAAATGCACAGTCCCCATCACGAGCAACATGCCATAGAAAATATCTTCAAATGGAATTGTGCCCAAGCGTATCCCAAGATTTTCAGCATTGTTGTACCAAACTACCTGGGTAGCCAAAAAGGATCCTGTGAGTACACCATTTTTTATGAAAAATGGAACCAAACACGGAAGGTAACTTTCGTAAAATCTAGGCAACCAATCTGCTTTGACCACATATTGTGCATAAGCTGTAAACAGACCTAATAAAACGAAGGTCGATCCTGTATACCAAAGACCTTTTACGACTGAATACACGCCTAGAGCGGCACAAAGGAGCAGAAGAAGAGTTGAGACATACTTTGCACCAGCGGGTTTAAGAAGCCCGTCCGGAAAAAAGTAGCGCATGCATTCGTAAATAAATAGGCACGCAAAAGGGACGGTTATGAAGAATAGGTATTCACCGAGGGGCAAGCCAAATAACCCAATTCCCGAGAGATACTCTGGAGTAAAGCCCCAAACACCCATCTCAGTAAACCAAATGTCCCATACGAGGAAAAAGCCGCTTACTATAGCCATTGATTTGAACAGCGAAGGAAAGCCTTTGTAGTAGGCCACCTTTGATTCGAAACTTCTAATCAGTGGAAAACTTATGGTAAAGGCGTTTAGGATGAGATATAACCACTTGGTTTCTAACATATACTAGGTGTTGGCAGATTTCATTGCCCGAACTTGGCGGATGTATTTAGGCTGTACCCATAACATACCAAAATTCGCACTTCCCTGCTTTCCGAGGATCTTATGATGCATCTTGTGTTGGAGCCGGACGGCTTCCCAGTATGTACTATTACTTTTTCTCAGGAAAGGTAAACGCTGGTGAATGAACACCTCGTGAACCAAGGCATAAGCTAGACCATATAAGGCAATTCCTAGGCCAATGGCTACAGAGATCCCATTATGATTGAACGAACCTAACATGATGCACAACCACGACGGAATGGCAAAGATCAGAAAGAAAGAATCGTTCTTTTCAAGCGCACCTGGAGTCTTAATATGATGATCCTCGTGTAAGAACCATAAGAAACCGTGCATCAAATAACGATGCGCCAGCCATGCAGTACCTTCCATTGCAAAGAAGGTCAATAACATTAAGCTGATTTCTAACGTACTCATACCGTTTGTAGATTTTGTAAAAAGTTAAGGCTTTCATCAATGTGATCGGTCGCCTTGGTCATACTCTTAAAAACATAGGCTACCCTATGCTCTTCATCAGTAACAAAAGTAATACGATCCGCCACCATATTGAACAACAGCCCAGGCGCACCAAAGGACTTTCTCACCTTGTGCCCAGGGTCACTCAATACGGGAAAATTCAATTTGTATTTTTCTACAAAACCCTTGTGCTCTTTTACAGAGCCGCTATTCACACCAATAACCTGTGCACCTACAGCAGCAAATTCACTCTCATGGTCACGAAAGCTGCACGCTTGGGCAGTACATCCTGGTGTATGGTCTTTGGGATAGAAAAAAATTACCAACGGTTTCCCTTTGAAGGTCTCGGATGAGAAAAGTTGACCGTCTTGATCAAAAAGTTCGAACGACGGTATAGGCTCACCGACGGTTAATGGGGTATTTCTAGGCATAAACTTTTAGTTCCAAAATTGGAATTGTAAAATTCTATTCAAATCTACAACATTGTCCCCCATTGTAATGTTTAACGTGCATGCGAGGAATTCTTTTTTCAGCACATTCAGATGCACAGAGCAGCCCCTTTGAAACCCTCTTAGGACTGTTCAAGGAGGTCATCGTCCATACCTCCGGAGAGGTCGATGAAGCACTTGATTGGTTGAGACAGCTCGACCAGCACTACAACATCACCAATGTCGAATACACCTTTGAGGATTTCATTCAAGAACTAAAGGACAAGGGATACTTACGAGATAATTCCGACGGTCAAGCTGGTATGGGACTTACCTCAAAAGCAGAAGGTGCAATTCGAAAGGCTGCGATGGATCAACTCTTCGGCACATTAAAAAAAAGAGATTCAGGCGAACATCAGAGCGACAGCCCAATGGGCAAAGGTGATAGCACCGGAGATTTTAGAAGCTTTCAATTCGGCGATGCGCTCGACAACATTGTTATGAATGAAAGTCTAAAGAACGCTTTGGTATCAGGAGGGATTGATGAACTGCGCTTGACTCAAGATGATCTCGTCGTAGAAGAAGCCTATCAGAATACGAGTCTCAGCACTGTCCTAATGATTGATATCAGCCATAGCATGATTCTTTACGGTGAAGACCGAATTACTCCAGCAAAAATGGTGGCCATGGCGTTGGCAGAATGGATCACTACGAAATATCCTAAAGACACGTTGGATATCATCGTTTACGGTAATGAAAGCTGGCCAATTCAAATTAAGGACCTGCCCTACCTACAAGTCGGACCGTACCACACCAATTTTGTGGCCGGCCTTGAGTTGGCCATGGGTCTACTAAAACGGAGGAAAAGTGCCAACAAACAAATATTCAATATCACAGACGGCAAGCCGAGCTGCCTCGTAGAGCCCGACGGGAGCTTTTACAAGAACAGTTTCGGCTTAGACCCGTACATCACTGGTAAGTGCCTTGAAATGGCGGCAAAAACCAAGAAAGCGAAAATTCCAGTAAATACCTTTATGATCGCGAAAGATGCGTACCTCCAGCACTTTATTCGCTCATTTAGTGAAATCAATGGAGGAAATGCCTATTACACTGGGTTGAATAAGTTGGGGCAACTCATTTTCAGCGACTACCAGCAACAGAAAAAACGAAATTCAAAATGACAAAGCCAAGTATTAACACTTTAGGCGAGTTGAGAACCTCAGGGTACAGCAGCCGCTCTATCAAGGAAGAAATGCGCCAAAACCTCATCCCGATGCTTAAGGCAGGCAAACATCCTTTTAAGGGGATATTTGGCTATGAGGACAGTGTGCTGCCCGCGTTAGAACGCGGTATATTGGCTGCACATGACATTCTACTCTTGGGACTTCGCGGACAAGCGAAAACAAGAATAGCTCGACAGATGGTGGAATTACTTGACGAATGGATTCCCTGCATAAGAGAAAGTGAGCTCAATGAAGACCCCATGGCTCCTATTACCAAGGAATGGCAAGAGCAGGTAGTGTTGCAAGGAGATGATTTAGAAATCGATTGGATACACAGGAACGAGCGTTTCTTTGAGAAGCTTGCCACGCCCGATACCACGGTGGCAGACCTCATCGGAGATATTGACCCTATCAAAGCAGCCAATGAAAAGCTGAGCTTCTCAGACGATCGGGTGATCCATTATGGAATGATACCAAGAGCACACCGTTCCATCTTTGTTATCAATGAGCTCCCTGATCTTCAACCTAGACTACAAGTGAGCTTGTTCAATATCCTACAAGAAGGCGATATACAGATTCGTGGGTTTCAAAAACGATTGCCATTGGATCTGCAATTTGTATTTACTGCCAATCCCGAAGATTACACGAATCGTGGCAGTATAGTAACACCTTTAAAGGATAGAATTGGCTCACAGATTCATACGCATTATCCCGAGGATTTAGAGACTGCGTTAAAAATAACTGCTCAGGAAAGTGCTCAGATTGCATCGCTGTATCCCAACATTGAAGTGAGCGCTTTAGCTAAGGAGATTGTAGAACAGCTTGCTTTTAGCGCTCGAGAAAGCTCATTTATCGATGCAGGAAGTGGTGTCAGTGCTAGGATGACTATTAGTGCTTATGAAGCGTTATTAACGACAGCAGAACGCCGAAGATTAATTGAAGGAGCCAAGCAAAGCAGCGTTCGACTCACTGACTTTTATGGAACGATCAGTGCTATAGTAGGAAAGGTAGAACTCGTTTATGAGGGAGAGCAAGAAGGCGCTCAAAGTGTCGCAGAAAACTTACTAGGACAAGCAGTAAAGTCAGCGTACGAGCGCTATTTCCCTAAGTTCCGAAACTTAAAAAGAACCAACGACAACAATCCGTTTTTAAGTATTCAAGACTGGTTTAGCGCTGGAGGTAAGATTGAGTTATTCGATGATTTTTCTTCAAAAGAATATGCCAACGCACTGGATGTGGATGCTTTGAATGCCTTTGTTAAAAAGCATTGGAAGAACAAGATTGAAGCCCCGCAGGAATTTTTGAAAGAGATGGTGCTCTGGTCACTGGCCGAATACAGTCAGGTGAATAAAGAGAGAACCAACGTTAAGACTGATTTTAACGACCTTTTCGGCAACATGATTAGCGGACTTTCGCCTGAACAATAAATTACTGCTGTAATTCCCAGCGGAGATTTTTGAAGCTCCGCATTTCCACGAATGAATTTTCTCTTGATGCATTTTCAAAAGAAAATCCTTTGCGTACCCCTCTCCATGCGGTCGTCCCTTTTGTTAACCTTAGCAAATGGAACTTGGCATTGTCATACCCTTCAATCGCCATTCTATCTGGATGGCGCTCAAAGCGATTTCTGAACTCCCGAATAAATTCTGTAGACTCTTTACGGTCATAATCGATAAAATTTGCGGTAAACATATGGACCGTCTCGCGCGCGAACACTGAACTAACTAAACCATTGTCTAACGCTTGGTATTCGTGCGTATACCAATGGTAATCAAGATTCACCGACCGAAGATTTCTTAGAACATCCAGAATATAGGCTGGATCGTTCTCAGTGATTACCAAATCATAGCCTTTGGTTGAATCTAATGCAGCAAGCTGTTCGTTATGTTTCCAAGAATTATCGCCTTCAATTAATAGATAGTCTTCTGCTTCCAATTCAGAAATTAGATACCTAGAAGTCTTTGCACTCTTACCGGAACTAATCCCAACCACTAATAACTTTCTAGGAAGGGCAAAAGTAGAATCATTCGCTGTGTCTTGCTGCTGCGGCAAATCATGAAAATTTTTAATCGCACTCCAGAACACATCTTCTGAAACCACATCATTCCAAAGACCCGTGTTTCGAACAGATTTCTGCTTCGAAATCAGGTTGACAGCTAACTCCTCCAAAGGCGTTGCTCTTAGCTGCAAAAGTCGAGAACTGTACATCGGCCCCAAAACGAGGTCAGGTTGATTTGTAATGAGCTCTTGCACAATACCTTGCACCGTATCTCGCTGATTCATTGAGTCAAAAAATTGAACATCAATGACAAGTGAGGAATCTTTTGTGAATTCCTCAATGGCCAACTCTACCCCTTGGCGGTAACTGAATGACAGCTCTGAACGTTTTCTTCCCGGACCTTCATTCACATATTGATCTAAGAAAAATGGCAGTATGCAAGCCACATGAATGTCATTGCCCAAACTAGCAGTAGTGTCATTGGTTTCTTTGCTTTTTGTAGGCGATTTAAAAGCCATCGCGGCTGCATTAGCCGGTTTAACTAACGCCATACCCTTGGACCATTGAATACGGGCATCTGGATTAAGGGTAAAGAAAGCCTCTACATCTGGCAGTCCCCAAGACACTGTCAAAGACTCTGGTGTATCTAATTTTTTCACGAGGTATACCTCATATTCTGGAGCTTCAGTAATGGGCTGATCCTGCACTTGAGGGTCAACATTTTTATTCAATAGCGTATCCTTCGGAATAGGTATGATTAGAGTTTCACCGATAACTAAACTGCGAACACCGATATTTGGGTTGGCTTCATTGATTGCCTCTACAGTACTTCCGTATTCTTTGGCGAGGCTGTAAATGGTATTGCCTTGTACTATTTCATGAGCAACAGTCGACTGCGCCGAAAGCGGCATGGCCGCAATAGCAAGAAGTACTGTAACAAAAAGCTTACGCTTTATTCCCATTCAATTGTAGCGGGTGGTTTCGAACTAATGTCGTAAACCACTCTATTTACGCCTTTTACTTTGTTAATGATCTGGTTACTCACTTTCGCAAGGAATTCATAAGGTAGGTGCACCCAATCCGCAGTCATACCGTCTGTACTTTCTACAGCGCGAAGAGCAACCACTTTTTCGTAGGTACGTTCATCCCCCATAACTCCTACCGAATTTACAGGTAATAAAATACAACCGGCTTGCCACACCTTATCATACAACCCCGCATTTTTCAGGCCATTGATGAAAATGTAATCCACCTCTTGTAAAATCTCTACCTTTTCTCTTGTGATATCTCCTAGAATTCTAATGGCTAGACCAGGCCCCGGGAATGGATGTCTACCGAGAAGTTCTTTCGACATATCCATGGAAGCTCCTACTCTACGAACCTCATCCTTAAACAGGGTCTTAAGCGGCTCGACCACTTTGAGCTTCATGAAATCAGGCAAGCCTCCCACGTTATGATGCGACTTAATCGTTGCCGAAGGGCCTTTCACACTTACACTTTCTATGATATCCGGATAAATAGTACCCTGTGCAAGCCATTTAACATCTTCGATAAGTGCTGCCTCTTGATCGAATACTTCAATAAATACACGTCCAATGGTCTTTCTTTTCGTCTCTGGCTCGTCTATATCGGCCAGCGCATCCATGAACTGATCAGTGGCATCAACGCCTTTTACATTGAGGCCCATGCCTTCGTACTGCTTCAAAACGTCAGTGAATTCATTTTTACGCAAAAGACCATTGTTGACGAATACGCAATATAAATTCGCACCAATGGCTTTGTGCAAGAGCATAGCCGCTACAGAGCTGTCTACACCTCCTGATAATCCCAAAACTACTTTATCATCTCCAAGCTGCGCCTTTAAGTTCGCTACCGTTTCGTCGACAAAATGGGCCGGCGTCCAGTCGCCAGTAACACCTACAATCTTGTACAAAAAGTTTTCTAGCAGTTGTTTACCGTCCTTGCTGTGATACACTTCTGGGTGAAATTGAATCCCATATGTTTGCTCGCCTTGCACTTCGTACCCAGCAACATGAACATCTTCTGTTGATGCAATCACATTGAATCCTTGTGGTAATTCCGTAATGGTATCTCCATGGCTCATCCATACTTGAGAGCCCACAGGAACTCCTTCAAACAAAGTGTTAGTACTAACGTCACTGAGATTAGCACGACCGTATTCGCGAATTTTACTCGGTGCTACCTTTCCACCACCAATCAATGCCATGTACTGTGCGCCGTAACAAACGCCCAACAACGGTAAATTGCCCTTAATCTGACTTAAATCAAACTGAGGTGCGTCTTCTTGCAAAGTGCTGTATGGAGAACCCGAAAGTATAACCCCCTTTACGTCTTCAGTAATCTCTGGCGGGTTATTGAACGGGTGTATTTCACAATAAACATTGAGCTCTCTCACGCGACGCGCAATCAACTGCGTGTACTGAGAGCCAAAATCGAGGATCAAAATGGTTTCTTGCATTGCACAAAAATACCACTAAAAATCCGGCTTAATAACTAGGGTTCCGGCCTTTATTGTTGACATTTTTTCAACGATTGCATCTCGAGGATCTTGACCTAATATTCCTACCAAATCGGCGTAAGATGCGCGGCGTTCCCAAAAGGTACCGTAAGGATAAATCGATTCCACCGCACGGTCGATACTTCCCATAAGTTCCTCGTGCCGACGCTTCTGTGTACGGTATCTTGTTTCTGCTGTTCGCTGAGCCAATTTTTCCATCTTGACTTTTAATGCATCGGCGTGCTGTTTCAACTCAGGATAGCTCTCAGTCAATGCACTATTCCACTGTTCTATCGCCTCCATTAAGGGCGCCTTAAGTGCCTCACCTTCAGCATGGAGAACAGTGTCTTTTTCCAAAAATTGTCGCTTAAGTGCTTCTCCATTAGAGCTGAGTAATTCAGTTACACTTAGATCGAGTTTTTGAAGGTCTTTCGATAATCTGTGGTGCTGTATCAGAATACTATTGCGCAAGTACAGCAAAGGCATGGGACGACCTAAATTTTCAAACGCACTACCCAGTTGTAACCAGTAGGCCAACTCACCACCCCCGCCAACATAGGCCAGATTGGGCAATAACCACTCCTGGTAAAGTGGACGCATCAAAGCATTGGGACTAACGTAAAAATACGGACACTCCGGGTCGGGTTGTTCAAAGCGTTGACGATCGCCATCGCGCAAATCGAATAGATTGATCTCACGTGGGAATACCTGTGCCCTATACCCCTGTGCAACAAGGGCGTCGGTCTGTGCTTGAATGAGCTTGGAGTACTGACCGCACATCTCGGCAGTCCAAAGTGGAGCGGCTTGACCTTTTAGGGCCATATCCTGACCGTCCAAGACGAGGAGCCCCAATCCTTCGGCCCACTGTCGCACCCATTGACGCGTTGCTTCTGCAAGATTTTTACCCTTGCGATACGCTGCAAGTCTAGGTTGGACCAATTTTTTCTGCGCTTCGTTCAGCGGCACTTGTTCGAGCCATGAGGATAATTGGTCGGCTAAATCTTGGGTAGGCAAATACCCCACCGGACCTTTTGCATCTGGCTGCTTCCAAGTGAATTGGTGTTCGCCTATTCGGAAAGAGGCAATCTCCTCAAAATCATGATCTTCACTAGCCATCCAAAATACAGGGACGACCTCCTTGCCCAATTCCTTTGAAGCAGTCTGGGCCAATGCAACGGCACCGAGCACTTTAGCTTCAAAGAATACCGTACCACCACAAACCATCAATTGATGCCCGGTAGTGATGGTTAAAGCACCGTTTCGGAAAGCGTCCAAGGAGGCCTGTTCCGAAGAACTAGGTTCCGGGTTTTGTCGTTCCAAAGCCTGAAGGACTACCCTGCGTGTCTCTTGAGAATAATCCTGCTGTTTTTGGGCCTGTGTAGCGAAGGCTTTCCAATCGTACGGACTGTTGGCAATTGATTCAAGAAATGTACCCCCAGCAATTAGGTCCTTCATTACCTTTGAAGGGACACCAGATTCAGTATGTGGTACAAATTGATACGTCATTGCAAACAAAGATGAAAACGAAGATAAGCGCAATATTGTTGATAGGAACCCTCATTTCCTGCTCAAATACAACAGAATCTTCAAAAGAAGACTGTAACCTAGACGCCTACTACACCTTTAACTTCGAGCAAGCCCAGTTTTACGCCTTACCCACGATAGACTTTAGCTTTAGTCTAGACTACAATTGGCAAGTGCGTATGCCCGAATTTGCAAAGCAAAACTTCTACTATTACGAGGCCGCAAGAGTAAATGACGCTAAAACAAATTCCATTTTGTTGCGCGTCATGCCCTTCAAACGTCAAGGGACTTATATCTCAATTAGCGAACAAAGTAATGCACTGATTTATAGATCTGTGGCAACTTCAGCTAGAGATTCATGGGTGACTGAACGAAAAGATACCGTAGACGGTTGGTGGGTACATTATGGCAGGTACGAACAAGAACCTTGGGACTTTGTCATTGCGCATAAATTGGTCATGAGAGATACTTTATCAAATTCCATTTTGCTGGAATTACAAATGCAGTGTCCTGCTGATTCCTTCTCTCTCAGAAGGGAAAAATGTTTAGATGAAGTCATAGAATCCTTCAAAGTCTACCTTTAAAAGTTCATAATCAGTCTTCTACAGGTAAATTCATGAGTTTTTATACTCAATATGTAATTAGCAGGTTACATCAAAAAAAGTTCTTTCTATATTGCATGTATTCAAGGGCAACTTTGAATTAGGTTAGGGGTACGGAGCCAAGAAATTGGCTCCTTTTTTTTGCCCTAAACTTTTGTGGGATTCAGGGTGTTACTCGAGCATGTCACGTACGCTCCGTTTAGTCCTAGGCGATCAGCTTAACCCAACGCATTCCTGGTTTCAACACATCGACGCCTCTATCACCTATGTTTTTATAGAATGTCGTGGTGAAGGTTCCTATGCCCCCCATCACATCCAAAAGGTGGTTGGTATACTCCAAGCTATGCGAAATTTTGCCACTAAGCTTCAAGAGCAAGGTCACGAGGTATACTACCATCGGATACTCGATTCAGAGCAAGTAGATTTGTCTGAAATCTTGCACAGCATTAGTTATAAACTACAGGCTACAGCATTACAATTCATGCAGCCGGATGAAATAAGAGTGCAACAAAACCTAGAAGAATTGGCCGCTAAAGGCCATCCTATCTCGTTTGTATCCAGCGAGCATTTCATATCCACAAAAGAGGAATTCACAGCTACTTTTAAGGGAAAAAAGAGTTTTCTTATGGAAACCTTTTACCGCAAACTTAGGAAGCGCACGGGCATCTTAATGGAGGGAGATGCTCCGCACGGGGGCAAATGGAACTACGATGCGCAAAACCGCAAGAAACTGCCTAAAAATCATTTGATTCCTCCCCCCTACTTGCCGTCCACAAATGTTGAAAAAGTATACACCGACGTTCTAAAGGCAGAGTTGCCGACCATTGGCAACCTTAAGGATCCAAAACATTACTATTGGCCAACTTCAACCGAGCAGGCACTAGCTATATTCGATAAATGGCTTGAGCATTGTTTCCAATTCTTTGGTGATTTTCAAGATGCCATGACCGTGAGTGATTGGGCGCTGTACCACAGCAGAATATCATTTGCCTTGAATATAAAGCTCATAGACCCATTGACCATTTGCCAGCGTGCCGAAGCCTATTACCGATCCAATGAGCACATTCCTTTAAACGCAGCCGAAGGATTCATTCGTCAGATTTTAGGCTGGAGGGAATTTATGAGAGGTGTTTATTGGGAGCGCATGCCCGATTTTGGCAATGAGAATTACTTCAATCACAAAACACCACTTCCGAAGTGGTTTTGGAATGGTAATACGAAGATGAGGTGCCTATCGCACTCCATTGGTCAAAGCCTCGACCATGCTTATGCGCATCACATTCAGCGACTTATGGTTACGGGCAACTTTATGTTGCTTGCCGGCATAGACCCTGATGAAGTGGACTTATGGTACCTAGGCATTTACATTGATGCTTTCGAATGGGTTGAAATCACCAACACCCGCGGGATGAGCCAATATGCCGACGGGGGCTGGATCGCAACCAAACCTTACGTCGCATCTGCGAACTACATGAAGAAAATGGGCGACTACTGCCAAAATTGTTTCTATAACGAGAAAACAAAAACCGATTCTGATAGTTGTCCTTTTAACTCGCTCTACTGGAACTTCTTTGAACGACATAGAGACCTGCTTGGCAATAATTTCAGGCTTGGTATGGTGTACCGCACGTTCGATAAGATGTCCGCAGAAAACAAGGCAGCCATTAGAGCTCGAGCAAATGATGTGTTAGAAAACTTAGAAGCACTGTAATGAGTACCTGTATTCTCTGGTTTAGAAACAACTTACGATTAGGAGACAATACCCCTGTAGCCGAAGCATATTCTCGCTTTGATACCGTTATCCCTGTGTATTTCGATGAAGATTCATGGCATAATACACGATGGGTAGAAGAAGGAAAAGGCGACCATAGAAAGCGTTTTTTATTGGAAAGCCTTTCTGACCTGAACAGGGCACTGGAAAATAGCTCAAGTGAATTGCTTATACTGCGTGGTGTTGACCCGGTAAAAGGGCTGCTTGAATTGGCCACAAAAACGAGAGCAACAGCCATTTATGCACCAAAAGAGTTCGCCTACAATGAAAGACAAGTCGAGCGCAAGTTGACCGAAAAAGCCAAAGAACAAGGAGTATCTGTTCATTTAATAACGGAGCGAACCTTGTACTTGGAGCGTGATTTGCCCTTTAGTGTGAATGAAATTCCTGAAGTGTTCTCGAGATTTAGAGGAAAGGTCGAAAAACTTTCTCGCGTGCAGCCGCCGATTGAGGAGCCAGAAATTTCCTCCTTTGATCCCTATGATTTTGATTTAAGTTCGGACGGTATAGACCTGTGGGATGTAGCACAAGATGAACGTAGCGCAGTACCATTTGCTGGTGGTACCTCGGCTGCTTGGGAACAATTAGACTTTTACCTATGGGAAAGTGAACATGTCCTGGCTTACAAGCAAACTCGTAATGGGATGGTCGGTCGTAACTACAGTTCTAAATTTTCGGCATTTCTCGCCCTAGGCTGTATCAGTGCTCGACAGATTTACGACGAATTGAAAAGATTTGAGGAAGAGGTCGAAGCAAACGAAAGTACCTATTGGCTATTTTTTGAGCTTTTATGGCGGGAATACTTCCAGTGGATTGCGCTTAAGCACGGCAGGGATTTATTTACTGCACACGGATTGCAGCCAGAAAAACCTTTGAAGCAAGGTTTTAATGCAAGAGCTTTTGAAAAATGGACCACGGGAAAGACAGGTGATCCGCTGGTGGATGCCAACATGAAAGAACTCGTAGCTACAGGTTTCATGAGCAATCGTGGAAGACAAAATGTAGCGTCCTATTTGGTGCACGACATGGGTATAGATTGGCGCGCTGGTGCCGCTTTTTTTGAAAAGCATTTGATTGACTACGACCCGGCATCGAATTACGGGAATTGGCTCTACAATGCCGGAAGAGGCAATGATCCGAGACCATTCAGAAAGTTCAACACCAAGATGCAAGCCGAACGTTACGATCCGAAAGGAGAGTTTGTAGAGACCTGGACGTAGCCTACCTTTAGTGCATGAACTGGAACCATCTTAGAGCACTACAATTTTCTGATCTGCCCCTCGATAAGGAAGATAGAGCCATCCTGGAAGAGCTTGCTGAACGTTTACAAGATAACTACCCGTATCATACACAAGAGTATGCCGGTCAGATGATCAAACCGCCACATGCCCTGGCGCAAGCCGCTCATTGGATGACCTCGTTCGTAAATCCTAACAATCACGCACTCGACGGCGGTCGCGCTACCTCGGCATTAGAACTCGAAGTTATCGATCAGCTTGGATCCATGGTAGGATATACCCTTTGTCTCGGTCATTTAACTTCTGGAGGAACGATGGCCAATCTTGAAGCCTTGTGGGTGGGTCGCCAAAGTACACCGCATGCAACCGTTCTCGCTAGTTCAGCCTCTCATTATACCCATAGCAGAATGTCCGAGGTCCTAGGAATGCCTTTCAAGGAAGTTCCAACAGATGCTCAGGGTAGAATGGATACAGAGGCACTAGAACAGCTGCTTGCTGCAAGTGAAGTACCTCCTATCGTTGTAGTAACACTAGGAACCACGGGGCTGGGAAAAGTTGACCCCCTTGCTGATGTTGTTGCCTTAAAAGAGAAGTATTCGTTTAGAATTCATGTTGATGCTGCCTACGGCGGTTACTTCAAAATCAGTCAATTGCCAAAGGAAACACAGCGACATTTCGAAGCGATGCCGCACGCCGACTCCATCGTTATCGACCCGCACAAGCATGGGCTTCAACCCTATGGCTGTGGCTCCATTTTGCTCAAAGACCCTGCTGAAGGAAGGTTCTATAAGCACGACAGTCCGTATACCTATTTTACCAGTGGGGAATTACATCTAGGTGAAATCACTCTTGAGTGTTCCAGGCCAGGCACCGCTGCGGCTGCATTATGGGCAACCATGAAAAAATTCCCATTAGCTAAAGATGGAAGGTTTGCAAAACGACTTCAAGAGAGTCTTCTTGCAGCCAAAGGGTTGCACAAGCGCGCATTAGAGCAAGGATTCTGGAGTCTCGACCCTGAACTGGACATCTGTATATTCTCGACCAAGGGCACTAGCAGCACGGAGATAAGCATTCAGAACAGAGCTTTCTTTGAACGTAAAGCCAATGAAGGCATTCACCTAGCCCTGCTCAAAGTACAAAGAGAACAATGGCCTTGGGACCTACAATGGGACAGTGAAGAGCTCGTAGTGATTAGGAGCGTACTGATGAAACCTGAACATAACGATCCGGCGTTTGAGATGCGTTTACTTGATTAGCGCGAGGATCTGCTCTAAAGTCATTGACTCTTGCTCACCAGAGGCAAGATTTTTCACCGGTATTTGATCGCTTCCCATTTCATTGGTTCCAACCATCGCCATAAATGGAATTCCTTTTTTATCGGCAAAGTCAAACTGCTTTTTAAGCTTCGATGCATCGGGATACAATTCAGCTCGTACACCATGGGCAACTAGCTTCTGTACCCATTGGTAGGCTGCAGCACCTTCAGTAGCTCCGAAGTTTGCAAAGAGTA
>Ga0255765_1000493_pt1 | contig 52673 bp, 36 predicted proteins | sample 041ome_8_FD_179965 | JGI IMG/M metagenome (GOLD analysis project Ga0255765, IMG submission 179965) | Coastal salt marsh microbial communities from the Groves Creek Marsh, Skidaway Island, Georgia - 041407BS metaG (version 2) | ecosystem: Environmental > Aquatic > Marine > Intertidal zone > Salt...
GAAAAAGCCATCCAGGAAAAGAAGCAAAAAACAAAAGAGATACGACAGAAGAAGAAGAAGCAAAAAAAACTCGTCAAGAAGAGTGAACAGCCTCCGCCGCAGCACTCGAAAGGAAAGAGGAAAGAGATATAACAAAAGAAACAAGAAATGGTCGCCGCGGAGCGCGCCATCGCGACCTTCATCGAAATCGCGCTCCTGACGGGCCTCGGCGCGCTCATCGCGAAAGCTTTACCGCCACCTCTCGAGCTCGACACGAAGAAAACGAAAAAGGAAAAAAAAAGAGTGCTGATGAAAAAAAGAAACGCCCCCCAGACGACGACGAGAAGAAAGAGCGACGATGGCGACGGGGCGAATAATCGAGAACGAGCGGAAAGAAAAGAGTAGTGTGCATTTTGCAGAGGCCGTCGGAGAGAGGACGGTTTCGCTGAACGAAAAGGAAGAGGAAGAGAGACTCGCAAAGTTTTACTACGCAGATACAAAAAGAAAATAATTCACATTGAATCTCACATGCGTGTGTTTGTCTAAAAATTCTTCTCTCTCTGATGGTCTCGTTTTTAATGATATAATCTCTTCTCGTGCATCTTGAAACAACACACTTCAATACACTTATACAACTCTATCACACTTCAACTATCTCACCTCTGTTGTTCTCACAACAAGACAAGCTAAACCTTGTAAGACCTTAAACAGCCGATCATCTTAACAGTTTGGTGTATTTTTTGCACTCTCCACGAGAGAAAAAAAAAATTAGCGTTCTCACGCAGAGGGGGGTCAACGCTTTAAAAAAGCGCGCGCGCTCTTTCTTCTCGTCATCACCCGAGAAGACCGGTTTTAAAGAAGCATCATCGCCGGAGGACGAGAGCACCACCACCACCAATAGCAGAGCAGGAGTATTCGTCGTTTCGCGGAAACGTCCACGAGCAGATACACGCGTCGCGAGAGAGAAGGAAAGTTTCTCGCGGCGACGACGACGATACGAAGAGCAGAGGAAGAGGAAGAGGAAAAGAAAAAGAGGAAGTCGTTTCGTTTTCGTCGGAGGTGGTCGTCATGCTCGGCAGCGCGGCTCGCAAAGAGCGAAAAGAGCGGAAGAAGAGAGAAAAGAAAGCTGGAGGAAAAGGAGGAGGAGGCGCGTCGAAGTCGTCGTCTTCCGTGGTTTCGTCGTCGCAAGGAACGCACGACTCCGCGCAGACGTTGACCAACGACAAGACACCGATTTCACCGATACCGGAAGCGGCGACGCCGCAATCCAAGGCGAAGAATAGCGCGGAAGCGATGAACACGTCCGGGGATTCGACGACGACGGCGTCGACCGCCGCTGCCACTACCGCCGCGGATAAAAAGAAGAAGAAAAAGAGCAAAGATACGCCGAGTGAGGAGGAGGAGGAGAGTTTGCTACAAAAGAGGTGGTTTCGCTTGCTCGCCGGCGCGGCGTGTTCGATCGCCGCGGTGAGCACCGGTACGAAACTGTGGATGCGCAAAGAGGAGAACGTGCAGGTGAAAAAAGAGGACGTGGCGACGCCAGCCGCCGCCGGTGCGAAGAAGAAGAGAGGAAATTGATGAGAATCCAGGCGATTTCTGAAGCGCGCGCGCCGCGAAGAAGACAAAAGAGAGAGACACCTAAAAGTGAATAGAATTCTACCAGCACCTATTTTACTACCATATATCTTACACAAACTATACAATACACGATCTACTCTTTCTGTTCTTTACTCTTACTCTCGTACGCGACGCGCTTGATCACCTCGTACTTCTTTCCCACTCCTTCCTCCTCCTCGTCTTCATCTTCGTTGGAAATCACCTTCACCCATTTGGTCACCAAAGCTGTCTTTTCCTGTCCCGGCGCTCGCATCGTCATCGCGTCGTTCTCATCCACGCCCCACTGTATGCTCGAATCTAACTCCCATCTCGTCGTCTTCGTCGTCTTGTGGTGGTGATCTCCTGATTTCTTCGAGGCGGCTAATCCTCCTATTCCTCTCGTTCGTTCGCCTCTTTGCAAGCGCGTCGACATCTTTCTTCTTTTGAAAAAAGTGTCGACGCTTTTCCCCATAAAGAGTAAAAAAGTTGTGTCGTGCTATGTTTCATCCGAGAAGAGAGCGACGACGATAACGATGATGCGAGCGGTCCAGTCTTCTCTCTCGTCTCGTTGTTGTTTTCTTCCCCGCCGCGATATCATTCGCGCGAAGAAGCGCGCGAAGGGTAGCAAGAAAAGCTCCACCGAAGCGCGGCGCATCAAAGGCCAAAGTCGTTACCCGTTTGGTAGGGGAAACGCTTCGCGCTGCCAACGTGGTCTTCGGCCCCGCGGGGCGACGATGAAAGATGAAGAGTCTGTTTTCGACGAGAATATAGATGGTGGCGACGAGGAGGAAGGTGATTATTACGAGGGCGCCGCCGCCGTTCCGGTATTCGCGACTGCTGCGGAGTCGTCTCGATTTTCTTCTTCTTCTTCTTCTTCTTCTTCTTCTTCTTCCGAAGTTAAGCTTCCGGACGCCGCGCGGTGGCTCGGATGGACCGTCATCGACGTCATCACGAAAGATGTGGTTGGAAAAGTAGTGCAAATATTAGCCACGAGCGGTGGTGAGATAGAGGTAGAGGTTGAAGGCGAGACGAGTTCAGAGGACGCGCTGAGTTTTCTAGAGGCTTTGAGTGGGATGACGGCGAGCGCGCAGACGGATGGTGATGATGATGACGATGATGATACGGACGCAGCAGACGTTGACGATATCGCGGCGTATACATTGCTCGTGCATAAAGAAAGCGATGTCGACGAGAATGACGACGACGATGATGCCGATGAAGATTACAACGACGACGACGACGACGACGAAGATGATGACGACGATAACAACTGGCAATACATTCCATTCGCGCCTTCGTTATTCCCGAAAATGATTCCAGAGAAGAAAATTTTGTTCATCGACCCTCCGGTTGGATTGTTGAAAGGACGAGGAATGAGAGACACGTTTGATGCCGAGGGGGATAGCTTAGATGACTCCGAGTTGAAAGAGGCTTTGGATCAGTTGAAATTTGATTTGATGCCGTACGCGAGAACTTTAGGGGACAACCACTACGGCATGCCCTCGAAAAGAGCGCTGGAGAAAGAAAATAGAAAAGATTTAATCAAAAGAGTGGAAAAGTTGTTCGGGTACGATTGGATGACTATGGCTGTTTTACTAGATTTCGAGCCGTTTCGGAAACCGTTTTATTATTGGGATAACATTGAAAATTTAGCGGACGAGTTGAGGGCGTTGGTTTACGCGCTATGGTTCGAGCAAGACGACGTGTCGGTGTCTGGTAGCGGCGAAGATAACGACGATCAACGCACGTTTTGGTACAACGACATCTCCGGCGCAATTCTGTTCGAGAAACCAAACGAAGATGACCACGAGCGACACATGGTCATGCCAACGAGAAGAGATTTGATCGACGCGAGAAGGTGGGATTTGCATCACGCGGTGGTATTACACGGCGGATATGGCGCGGTGGCGAAGACATTGAAATGGCCAAGAGCAAGATGGGCGGAAGATCGTCACTTGTTGAACTTCGACATCTTTTCCAAAGAGTTGTTGGATTGCATGGAAAACGAATTAGTCGAAGAGGACGAGGACGAGGACGAAGACGAAACTGTCGCGAGAAAGAGAACGAAAAAGAAAAAAATTGGCGCGAACACTCGTCTTCCCAGCGCTCTGGAGTTACGCAACGTTGGACGGGACGATCTCGCCAGGCACATGGTTGAACACGGCGGCCCAGTGACAGTGGCCAAACGTATGCGCATGAAGCCAGGCAAAGGCGCTTGGATTCGCGCTCGACGCGAAAATGATGTCGACTCGTTCAAAACGTACTTAAAAACGCTAGCAGAAGACGTTCGAACGTTTGCCAAGGAGCAAAGAAAAAAGCAAAAAGATATTTTGTACATGCCAACGGACGAGGAGTTCATCAACGCCGGGCGCCACGATCTGCGGTACCGCGTGAAAGAAATCGGAAGCGCCACAGTGGCGAAGTATGCGAAGTTACAGAATCGAACGGATAAAATGTCTTTCGACGAAGCGAGAGCGTTTTTACACGAAGAAAGTTTACAAGCTAAGTATTTTCGCGACGGGAAACGCGTCGAATTTGTACACTTTGTGAAGGAAGAGACGGGAAAACTCATGCCTTGGAACATGCCAAGAGACCCGATGCGTTTTTATCGCCAACGCGAAGAGTGGGTGTCGTGGGAACATTTCTTGAAGCCGGTCCGGGAAGACGATGGAAGCGAGGAGTAAAAATGTGAAGTAGATTAAAGTCAAGGCGTAGAAACAACAATAGTAGCGATGTATTTCATAGATCAGTAGTAGTAGGTGTGTAAAAATATGAGCTTTATATAGCTGTAGCCTCTTTAGATGTGTAAATTGGTAAAACGTTTTTGATATTCTAATGTGGTCTTTCTTGGTCGTAGCCTTCTTTCTATCTCACTTCACTCACTTTGAGGGCAACAACACGAAGGTGTCGTCCATCGCGAGAGAATCGTCATCGACATATTCGTCGTCGTATTATATCTCAAATTTACAACTCTTGCTTGGCCCCTTTTTCTCTCGATCTCTTCACCGATCTCAATTGCGCCAACTCCGGGGAAATCGCCGCTTGGGCGTCCTCCTTAGCCTTCTTCCCGTCTTCGTATTGCTGTTGCAACCCTTTCAACAAAGCCTCCAAATCCTCGTCGGCTTGCTTCAACTTCGCGTCAGATTCTTCGATCAACTTTTCCAACTCCGCGTCCGACAACGCCATCTTCGCTTCCAAAGACTTCTTTTGTTCAGCATCGCACAAGTCCATGTGCTCCACCCCGCAGGACGGACCCAAAGACTCCTTCGCGAACTTAGACAACTCTTCGTAATCTCTGCCGCCGTTGTACGAGTCTCCCATCGGGTTCGCCGTGAAATACTTCAACGTCGGGTAACCTTGCACGCCGTACTTTTGGCACAAGTTTTGGTGCACCGTGCAGTCGACGTCGCCGATCAACACCGTGGACGAACCGTCGTATTCGTCGCCGAGTTTATCCCAAGCCGGCTTCAAAGCCTTGCAGTGGCCGCACCTTTACGTATATTCGAGAAAAGAACGATATAAATAACAAACGTCAGCGAAAATTGCGAGTGCAATCATCGATCGAAAAAGCAACCCATCGTATCTTCTCATCCGTTGTCGTTCGCGAAGAAGAAGAACGAGACATCCGCGCGCGCCTTGAAGTGACTTTTTGCAGAAAGAAAAGGTGCCGCCGGCTCGCGCGCAAAAAAAGAGAAAAAGAAGGATCTCGATCTCATCCCACGTACCACGGGGCGTAGAATTTCACGAACGCGCCCTGTAAAGTTCACAAACACGCACACAGAAAGAGAGAGAGAGAAAAGGGTCAGTCGCACGCTTGGTTCGCTCGCGCGTTCGGGGATAAAAGGCACACGCTCAGGCGCGCCGCGCCCACAAAAAAATCTCGATCGGATGGGAATAAAAAACAAAATCCATTCTTTTCAACGCGCGCCGCGGCGCTCAAAAATATATCCCAAGCGTACCTTGCCGCTTTCAAAAACTTGCGCGTCGAAGTCGCTCTCGGTGAGATCGACCGCGCCGGCGTTCGCGCCGATGGCCAATAAGCCGAGAGTAGTCGCGAGGAGAGTAGATTTGCCCATTATTAAGTGTGTGTGTTTTTTCTTGGGAAATTGATGCGCGTGGCGTGTGTGGTTTTTTCAATAATAATAATGGCAATTAAAAGTGCGAACGAGGGAGGCTTTTCGTGCGTTTTTTTTCTCACACAGCAGACAGAGCATGCGTCGTATTTTAGGGCGGCTCTCTTTTCGTGCGTTTTTTTTCTCACACGGCAGACAGAGTACCATACGTCGGTATGTTAGGCGAAAAGAGACCTCTTCTCCTTTCTTCCTATACTGCGTGATGAATATCTCAAATACAGAGCGCGAGCGTCCGTCGCGTAGTACTACGCGCAGTTTACAAGCAGCGCAGAAGAATATTTATTCTCTGCGATAACAACAACAAAGCGTTTATCTGTGTCAAAATCTTTTTCTCTCTCTCTCTCTCTCTCTTAAACTCGTCGCGTTATTTATATTCTGCGGAAGCGTTTTGACCTCTTCTTCGTCGTCCGCGCCGCGCGAGTCGTTGTCGGGGTCGCGAGAGTACGCCGCGAGCGGGTGGCGTTACTTCTTCTTCCCTTTCTTTTTGTTACCACCACCACCACCACCACCACCACCCGCGGCGGCGGCGGCGTTCGCGGCGTTTGCGGAAGGTTTCTGCGTCGTTTTCTTCTCTCCTTTTTTCTTTTTCTCCTTCCCTTTCAAACCGTCCATGCTCGCTTTTTGCACGAGCGTAAACTCTGCGGCAAACTTCTCCGCCTTCGCCGAGTACACTCGCGTGCTAATTTTCTTCTTCCCGTCCGTGCAGCGCACCAAACAGCACCGCCGCGCCTTCTCTTCCTCTTTCGTTAATTTCGGCGCGTTTCTCTTCGGTCGGTTCAAGCACAGAGACGATTTCATCGTCGTCCACACCGAGCCTTTCTCGCGGTTGCGCTGGTACATTTTCGTCATCTCCGTCAGGAATTGGTCGTTGTCGAGAAGGACCATTTTATCTTCTCTCGTGTCTATCTACGCGCGCTAAGAAAAATCCTTTTCTCTCTAAATCGTTTTTTATTATGGTGGCCCGTTGCGGTGATGCGCTCTTCTTCTTCTTCTTCTTCTTCTTCTTCTTCTTCTTCTTATTACGAGACCTCTCTCTCTCTCTCTCTTTGGGGAAAAGGAGGGAGAAAAAAGGCAAACTTTTGATGCGAAGAAAGAAAAAATTTCGAAAAAGAAAAAAAGTTTTCGCCATTTTACAGCACAACACGGCGAATAGAAGAGAGAGAGAAAGAGAGATCTCAGAAGATATATATATATACACACACACACAACGCCACGATGCCTTTGTCTTCCGCGTCTTCTGCCGCCGCGGAAGAGCTGAAAAAAGTTCGCGAAGAGCTGGTGAAAATAAAAAGAGATTGGGAGTCCCAATCGAAGCTTTTGTCCGAGAAAAACGAGGAGCTTTCCGTTTCGATGCGAAACGGCGAGGCGTTGGAGAGGGAGTTGAAACGGGTTAAGGTGGAACGGAAGAGAGAGGAAGAGGAGAGAGACGGGTGGAAGAGAGAGGAAGGGAAGATGAAGGTATGAGCCGCGCTTCTTGTTTTTTTTCCGGGGTCGTTTTTGTTGGTGGGGGAAAAATCGATTCGTTTTTGTTTGTTCTTCCTTCCCTTCGTTTCTCTCTTTCTCTCTCTCTCTGTTCTCAGATGTCTTCGATTCACTGACGACCCGCTCGAAAATGATAATCACTCGACAAACGACAGACGGAATTAGCGCAAACGCACGCCTCTCAGCGCGAACTTCTCGACCGTCTCGAGCAGAAAAACTCGGAGATTCGAGAAAAGAATGAACTCGTGCAGTCGTACTTGCGGAAGATCGAGTCGTACGCGAAAGAGAAATCAGAGACGGAACAAACGGGCAGAGATCTGGAGCAAAAAGCGAAAGCGTTGGAAATCGCGAAACAGAGAGCAGAGAAAGAGAAGAGTTTGACCGACGAGCACAACAGTTGGTTACAATCGGAGCTGGAGAAGAAGAGCGAGGAGTTGTTTCGGGCGCGAAGAGAAGACGCAGAAAACGTCGCCGGGTCGAGAAAGAAGATTGAAGATTTGGTTTCTGAAAAAGTGAGACTAGTAAAGACGCTGGCGACTAAATCCGAGGCGTTGGAAACTGTATCGGCAAAGTTTGAGAAGATGTCGAACGACGTGGTGAGCTTGAAGACGGCGGCGGCGAGGGAGAGAGATTCGTACGAAGCCGAGTTGAGAGCGGCGAAAAGGGTGGCGGAATTGTTGGAATCGAAAGAATCAGAAAGGTTGGAGAAGATTGAGAAACTTGAGAAAATCTTAAAGGAAACGACCGAGGCCGGAGAGGAGGCATCGAGAGCGAGGATGAGTGAGAAAGCGGTGTCGCAAAAAAAGATTGAGCAATTGGAGATGGATTTGGACGAGTGTTTGGAGAGAGAAAAACAATTGAAGAAGGAAGTCGCGGAGTACAGGAAGACGAATGAGTGGAAATTGACTGACGACGAGATGTTGAGCGGATTGTCCAAAACGGCGATCGAGCAAAAGTTGACCAAAGATGGGTTGACGCTCGTCAAAGCGTACGAGTTGTATCGCGAACAAGAAAACGCCGCGCAGATGGAACGCGCGAAGCGCGTCGACGCAGAGGCGAAATTGAACGATATTGTCGCCGAATTAACTGCCAAAGCGCCCGAATTGAGAGAGATGGAGAACATGCACGATTTAGCGTTGGAAGAAAACGAACGACTGGAGATTAAACTGGCTGATGCTTTGACGGAGACAGACAGTTTACGTCGAGAGGTGAACGAGATGCGAGAAGAACACCGCTCGAGAGAACGCGAGAGTCACGCGTTGCGTTCGCAAGCGGCAGATTTATCTCGCCAACTCGCGTTGACACTCAACGAAGTGCACGAATTGAAAGGTTCGCCGGCTATTGCTGTGCCAGAACCAAGTCCAGCGAATTCTCAACAATCAGTTTCGGAAATAATCACCTCGAGACTGGTCGATTTCCGAGACATCGCCGAGTTACAACAGAAAAATCAAGAGATGTTATTTGTCATTCGCGAGTTGAGTGAAAAGAACGAGCACGAACAAGTCGACGCTAAAAGAGAGTACGAGGTAAAGTTAGCACAATTGCGCGAAGAGACGGAAAAGCAATTGCTCGAATTAAAGACCAGACGGGACGAACAAGAGAACGTTGTGAAATCCATCGCCAGGCAAAGAGATTTGTACAAGAGTTTATACGCAAGAGCGACTGGTGAGAACGTCGACGACGCCATGGATATTGGAACAAGTCCGTTAGGAAAAGGCCAAATGGTCCTAGCGGCGGCGGCGGGTGCTTCGCCAAATGCAAAGAGTGGGGCGCTCGTCCTTCACGGCGGTAGTGATCAAGAAGAGAATAACATGCAAATTGTTGCGCTCTCGAACGAAAACCAAAATCTACAAAATCAATTGGATGTTGTCGCCGATGAAGTTGAAAGCATCAAGCGCAATGCGAGAAAAGAGATCGAATCCATGGTTGCGAAACTCGAAGAGTTCCGCGAGCGCGCTGCCAACGATCGAGCGACGGCAATCGAAGCCAAGGAGACTGTGGAACGGGAAAAGCACAACGCCGATCGTTGGATGCGAGAATGCGAAGAATCCCGAAAAGCTTTGGACGATATTTCGCGCGAAAAACAAGCGGTGGAGAAGACAATCATCGACAAAGAGCAAGCGTTGAAGAATGCACAAATCGCGCTTGAAGCGGCAGAATCTGCGAAAGCAATTGGCGACATGCGCGTGGCGAAGCTCGAAGCCGAAAAGGTATCCATCGAGACCAGTGAAGCGAGACTTTCTGAGCAACTCGCAATTGTCGAGTCGCGTGCGGCGAGAATAGAAGCGTCCATGGACGCGTCAGTATCTGTTTCCTCGGCAAAATTGTCTGCTTTAGAACGTGAGCGCGATCGTTTAGCAGAAGACACGAAACGTATCCGCGAGGCGCACTCGCGAATGGAAGTAGAATTGCACGAGGAGCGAGAGCGTTGCCGAGAACAATTGAACGTTCACTTGAAGAAAGCAGCCGATGCAGCTCGAGAAGCGGCGGAAGATGCGAAAAAGCGCAGCGAAGCAGTCGCGAAAGTATCCGAAGCAGAAACTAGAGCGAAGGTTGCGGAATCCAAGGCAGAGATGCTCGAGAAATCTCTGAAGAAAACGGAGGACAGGTTGCGCTTGCTCAATGCGCAAGCAATCAATCGTGGTGGAGTAGGAGCAGCAGTAGCAACTGGCAGCGCCAACCTCACGACGACGCAGAAAATGTTATCTCAATCCATGGATGCGACGACACCGACGGACGACGAAGCGGTGAAGAAACGCGAAAAACTTCTAAAGGATGCCGCCGAAAAAGCCACAGAGCTCGCGGAAAGAGCGAAGCGAGAGAAGATTGAAGCCGTGCGAGAAGCTGTCAGTCACAAGCAAATGTTCGATAAAGCCGAAGCAAGAATGAACGAGTTCAAACAAATGTACGAGGCGTTAGAGGCGACTCACAACGAAGTCTCCAAAGCGTTGGCTGAGATGACGAAGAAGGTATCGGAGACGCAAAAGCAAGAGGCTACGACAGACGATGCGTCCAAATCCGCCGTCGCGGAGCTGCAAAAACAAATCGATACCATGAACAGTGTCGCTGCGATGAAAGAAAACGAGTTGAAGCAAGCAAAACAAAGTGTATCGAAACTCAGTGAAGACAGTACCAAGGCAACCGCAGAAAAGACTAAAATTTTAGGGGAATTGAAAGAGGCCCAGAAAAAATTTTCAGAGGCACAAGTCGAATGCGACAAGTTGAAGAAACAACTTACAACTTCGGCTTCGACGGCTCCCGCTACATCACCGGCACAACTTGAATCCGTCAAGGCTGAACTAAAGAAGAAAACTGAAGAGTTCGAGGCGATAAAGAACGCCATCGAAAGCGAAAAAGGTGCGCTCGAAGTTGCAAAGCGTTCAGCGGAAGCGAAAGCGGCGGAGCTTGAGAAGCAAAACGCCAATTTGTTGGACCAGTTGAACAAAGCCTCGGGTGATAACATGGACGTCGATGGGAACGACGCCATGACTTATTTGCGTCGCGAAAAAGAATCCGCTGAGGCCAAATGCGAGACGCTCGCGGCGGAAAAGGACAAATGGACGCGCGAGTGCGAGAAGGCTTGGAAAGATCTCAAAGAAGCAAACGATGCGCTTTCGAAAGTGAAATCAAACGCAACTTCCGAAGCCGAACACAAAGCATTACTCACGAAGCTCGAAAAGATGAGTCAAGTTGATGCTGAAAACGCCAGTCTCAAAGTTTCCCTGGAGCAAGTGAAGAAGGAGGCAGATGCAAAGGTGGAAAAGTTGACAAAAGAATTGAAAGAAGCGAAAGAGAGAGCAGACTCATCCTCTGCTTCTCAGCAATCGAAAATGGCCGAGCTGACTGCTGCCAAAGCAGACGCAAAACGATGGGAAGAGCGCGCGACAAAATTGGTGGATTCTTCGAATCTCATTGAGAAGAGCGAGTTTGAGAAGCTCAAGAAGGAAAGTGACGAACAAGGCGAGCGCTTGATCAAAGTGAAGAAACAACTCGATTTGGCTCTGAAAAATCTGAAAGCTATGAACCCGGACAAATTACAGTTAGAAGAGTGGAAGAAAAAACGCGGTGAAGAATTGGATCGCGTGAAAAAGTTGGAAAAAGAAAAGGTTGAAGCTGAACAGTCGGCGGAAGAGGCTGAGGACAAATTGGTCGAGCTTGAGTCTGCTAAGGAGGTCTTGGAAAAGTCGAAGGAAGAGTTGGCGGCAAAAGTGAAAGCGTTGGAAGAAGCATTGGCGAAGAAACCAGCCGTTGGAACTGCGGCAGCTCCATCCCCCAAAGCTACTCTTTCTCGAGTCACCGCTCTCGCAGGCACTTCCACTGCCCCTACGGCAATGGACGAAGACAAGAAAGAAGCAGCGGATCAATCCAAGAAGCGCAAAGTTTCTGACATTGCAACGACAACGACGACGACAACAACGACACCAACACCGTCCAAGCCTGCAGCTGTGACGCCCGCAGTTGTTGAGAAAAAGAGCCCGACTAAAGCTACCGCTGACATTGCTAAACCGGCTGTTGAAGAGAAGAAGCCTGTCGTTGAAGAGAAAAATCCTGCTGTGGAAGAGAAAAAACCGGCGGCTCCGGTGGAAACTGCTGCCAAGGCTGCTGCCGCGAGCGCTCCTGCAGTAAAGACAACGGTAGCTCCTGCTCAACCCATTAAATCTGCGTTAAAGCAACCGACGATAAGTGCTCCAACGTCGCAAACGACCACGGAAAAACCGAAGGAGGCTACAGGAAAGCCAAAGGCGGTGACCATCGCGCCTTCCTCTGTCAAAGAGCAACCGGCGGAGAAGAAAGAGGAAAAGCAAGAGGAAAAGCAAGAGGAGAAGAAACCTGCTGCCTCTGCTGATGCGGCCGCTTCTGCGCCTGACAAAACCACCACAACGACGGCGTCTCCGTTTGGTAGCGCGGCGTCGGCTGCAAAGTTGTCACCATTCGGTTCTTCTGTCGCGCCGTTCTCGGCAAAACCAGCTTTTGGTTCTGTCTTGAGTTCATTTGCGACGAAATCGTCGGGAGCATCACCAACTGCGGCTTCAACACCAACCACGGGCGGTATATTCGGTTCGAAACCATCCGCTGGATTCGGTGCCGCGGCGACTTCGACGCCCGCGTTTGGAAGTGGTAGTAAGTCCACCACGGCACCGTTTGGAAAACCATCCGCACCATTTGGCACGCCATCGACGCCCTTTGGCTCTGCCGCAGCCGCTCCTGCCGCTGCTGCTCCGACCGGCACAGCGTCAACTGCGAAAACTCCACTCACATCGACTCCAGCAGCAACCACGACTACCACTGCTGGCACTGCTACTACCGCAGCCGCAAATACTGCCACACCGCGAAACGCAGTGGATGCGCAAAAACGTAAGAAAGAATTGGAAGAAATCATGGCGAAGACGAAAGCAGAGTTACTCGAAAAGCAGAAAGCGGCCATGGAGACCAAGCAACGCATGGCGATGGCGAAACGCAAGACGATGGAAGAACCATCCGCAGCATCTACGCCTTCTGCCGCTGCTGCTGTCGCCACTCCCGAAACGGCGACAAAGAAGTTGAAACCAGACGCACCTCCGTTTACTCCCACGTCTACTGTGCCTAAAGCAACCGAGCAAAAAACTGGCGAGGCTAAGTTGGAGAAGAAAGGATCGGACGAAGTCGCGGCGTCTTTCTTGGTTGACGTTCCACCAGGGAAGAATACGGGAGAGAAAGAGGAGGGCGAAGCAGAAGAAGGCGAGCTCGAACCACCGGCGCCAGCCTCGGAGATGAAGAAGAAACAGCATCAGCAGCAGCAACAACAGCAGCGCACTCCGGGTTCGCAAAAGAAAGGCGGCCGCGGTGGAGGACAAGGCCGGGGTGGAGGGAGAGGTAACAAATTTAACAATAGCGGAAAGAAAGGAGGGCGAGGAAATAAGTAACGAAGTGATCATTATCATCCATTTATATGCAGTTTAGGTACCAATAGTAGGTATAGTAGACGTTATACTTTGTGGTATTAAAAATATTTACACTTGTACAGACCACAAAGCTTATTGTTAAGTTTTGGATTTCTCGCCTTCGCGCGTGCTTTCGCTTCGCTTCGCTCACTCACTCAATTACTCACACATCTCTCTTTCTTTCTCTCTCCCTCCCTCTCTCTCCCTCCCTCTCTCTTTGTACATATAACCGGTATAATAATAATTTTACTATTTCATTTAAAGCACGACTTCTTCTTCTTCGTCCGAGCTCGTCACGACATCTAAGTTCGCTTTTGGAATCGGGTACACGTAGTTTGGCAAACATACCGAATGTCTCACGTGTACCAAGTTCAACATGCCACTCTCTGGACATACGGCAAAGGATGCCACGTTACTTGAATTTTGATTTCCGACGCAAACAAAGCCTCCGTTCGCACTAAAGTGGAAGTTTCTCGGACATTTCCCGCCAGACGGGACCGCGTCCATAAACTCCAACGACCCGTCCTCGGGGTTGATTTTAAAGCATGCGATGGAATCGTGACCACGATTGCCGACGTACAAAAACTTTCCGGACGGGTGCACTCTGATCTCACTCGCATGACTCGCCGCCTTCCACACGCCTCTGTCCGTGAATACTTTTTGTTCTCTCGAGCCTTCAGGTAACGTCGAAATGCACTGAAAGACGTGCAACGCCGCCGATTCGTCGATTTCTTCTTTCGTATCTTTCTCCTCGTCAAATAATGTCTTCTTCGGTTGTTCATTCGCCAACGGCGGTTGTTCTACCCACTCGTCGTTAATATTTACGTTAAATACAGAAACAGTCGAGTCCAACTCGTTCACTAAGTACGCCGTCTTCAAAGTTTGATGAAACACCAAGTGTCTCGGTCCTTTCCCCGGTTGCAATTTCACGCTCGCTTTGCACACGAACTCTGGCGCCGTGACCAACGTGCTCGGCTCCCCGACTCTGTACGCAAAAATCCTGTCCAAACCTAAATCAACGACAAAATGCAACATCTTATGGTACGGCTCAGTCACAATGCAGTGCGAATGCGGCCATCTCTGCCTAAACTCCCAGTGTTCCTCTCTCGTCGGTTTCGTATCGTCCACGTATTTCGCGCCCGGTTGCATAAACACCGTATTCGGCGACTCCGGTCTCCCTAAATCGTCCAAATGAATCAACGCCAACTTAGCGTCCCAATAATTCACCGACATCATGTACTTATTGCTCTTGTTAAAGTTCAAATAACAAGTAGACTTCCCTCCGGCCGAGCACCTCGCGATTTCTTTCAGCCTCAAATCTCTCGTCAAGCGCATCGTCACGACTTCGCCCTCCACGTCGATGCGTTCCGTGCTCGCGTAAATCACGTCCGGTTTCGTCGGGTGTCTCGTGACAAACGCGACGTTCGGACCGATGTCATTCGTGCTCACCATTTCCAACTGCCCGGTCGCGCCATCCAACGATAACACGTGCACGCCAGCCTTTGGAATCGTCTCACCAAAGTCGTCGGGAACCAGAGTCGTTACTACTGCCGTTTCTCCTTCTTTTTTTTCAGAATCCTCGATTTGTGTGTTTTTTTGAACACTATTCGTATTCTTTTGAACGCTCTCGTCCTTGGGCGTGTGCGCCAACAATTCGCACCTCGTGTACCCACCGACGATGAACACCGTATCGTCCGCGTGCTCGGCGTTTATCATCTCGAAAGAATTGTTCCGCGCGCCTTTCTGAAGAGGAGAGAAGGCGGTCGTTAACTGCCCACCCGCTCCCATTATTACTATCTAATCTGCGCGCTTTTTTTTTCTTTGTATCTTGAGTCAGCCTTTTTCTTGGGGAAACGGAGACGAAAAATCTCTGCCTGAAAAGTTAAATTTTACGAAAGAAAAAATCTCCGAGTAAACGACGCGAATACTTGATGCGATCGATCCTACTCGAGAGCGCGCGTGTTCTTCTCAACGTTTCCGGCGTCCGATCACGTTTTTTTTTCTCTGTCTCCTTCTTCTCTTCGTGCGGAAGAAGAGAGGCTGATTTTTTTTCTGGCGTCTTCTTTTCTGAAGAAACTTTTCCCCTGCAAAAGTGGCCAGATTTTTCGGACGATCGAAAAGATTTTCCGAAGCGACGCTTTTGGTAAGCACTTTAAATAAACTGGGGAAATGTGTTTTGTTGGGAATTTTCAACGAAGAATACTATCAACACACGCACACAGACAGTTCTCTTCTCTCTGCGTTGCTTTTTTGTGCGTGTGTGTGGACTGCGCCGCTCCCCTTCTTTTTTCTTCTTCGAGTCTCTCTCTTGGATGCTCTCCGAGCGCGCGAAGTAGGCAAATGCAAAAACGCAACTTATACACGTGGATTCCGTTTCGTGTTGAGAAAACTGTAATTTTTGTGCTGCGACTGTTTAGGGTTTCTGAATTTTTGAGCACCCAGTCAAGTCTCTTCTTTTGAAAAAAGGGAGAAGAGTCCAAAAACTTCAAAAAATAACTCTTTCTCGTATCGAAAAGCACTACGCGCACACAAACACATAACGCACGCGCGCGCACTTGAGTTTCTATCGCGAAAGAAGGAAGAAAGCGCTGCGTTCTGCGCCTGTTGTTGAATACGCACGCGACGCACAAAACGTAATAATAATAAAGAACGATGCCAACGCGCGCGTCGGTACAAGCCGCAGGGATGATGGATGTGGACGAAGAAGAGGGGAAGGAAAATGTGAAAATGAAGACGACGACGAACCGATCGTCGCGATCGTCGAAGAGAGCAAAGTCGGAAACGCCGTCGCCGGAGGAGGAGGAGAAAGATGAAGAGGAAGAGGAGGAACCGGGGATGATGGGTGCGGTCGAGAGTAATAAGGATGTTGTTGTTGATGAAGAAGATGCGGGGAAAAAGGGGAACAACAAGAGCTCGAAACCACCGAAAAATCCGAAATCGTTGGACGCGTTGAAGGCGCGATTGGAAGCGACCAAGAGCAAAGTATCGTCCAAGAATAAGGGGGATAATAATAATAAAGAGACAGGTTCTGATTATACGACGAATGCTGTTCCTAACCCGGCGGAAGCGACGGCGGGTGTTCCGGCTGCTTCTTCTGGCGGGACGGCGTACGCGATGGGCAACGATACGACCATGAACTTTGGCAACGCCAATGGGATGGATACGATGAACATCGATAACGCGACTAATACGACTGCTACTACGACACATACGGGTGGTATGCTCGATGGTGAAAATAACAACACGTCCTCACCAGCCGCGACGACGATCGCGCTCGATTTGCCGAAAATTGAAGTGCCGGAAATCAACATCGAAGCGCTCGCGGCAAAGCATTTCGATAGCGCGTTGGAGGAAGAAATCAGTCACTCGTTGAACTGGAAATCCATAGCGCCGTCGCACGATTTTAAAAACTTGGTCAAGGAAAGAAACAACGCAATCTCAGACTTTAAGAAGATTTTACCGGAGGTGATGCGTAAGAAGGACCGATTAGTGGAAGACACGGTGAGGGCGACGAGAGGATTTCACGAAACGGTCTCGATGTTGCAAGAACACACGGCAAGAGCCGCAGCACAAGTGCAAAGCGCCAGGAACGAGGCCAAGTTGGCGGAGCAAAAGTTGAGAAGCGCCAAGGCAGAGTTCAACGCGCGAGAGGCGAAGATGCTTTCCAACTTTTCTCAAAACGAAGAGCACAAGCAACAAGAGAACGAGACGTTGAGGAACGAGTTGGTCGAACAAAGCGTCCAGTTGCAACAAAAGCAGAAGTTGTTGGACCAAGCGGAGAAGAAGTTGAAAAGTTTCGAGAAGAACTCCGAGAAGGACAGCGAGCAGGTAATGAAGTTGAGAGATGAAAACATCGAGTTGGAGAAGCAGTTGGCGGCGTTGAAGGCGGAAAACAAAGAGAAGGAAAAAGCGTTCGCGAGTCAATCGAAGACGTTGGAAGGGCAATTGAAGAAGCAAGAGGCAGACTTTGAGGCAAAGTTGGCCAACGCGGAGGCGGCAAAAGTGACATCGGATCAGTTGGCGAGAGAAATGACCGCAGAAAAGGAAGCGGCATTGGTAAAATTAGAAGTCGCTGAGAAAGAGATCGCGAAATTGAGCGAGTCGAGTGGCGCGACCAACGCCGCGTTGACAGAGCAGAACGCCAAGTTGGAGGAGAGTTTAGAAAAAGCCGAGAAAGAACTCAAAAAGAAAGACAAGGAACTCGATCAATCTTCCAAGCACGCCGAAAAGAAATTGGAGGCGTTGAACGCGGAGATTGCTGAGTTGCAAACTTTGAGAGAGCAATCGGTGGAGTTGGAGGCGTCGTTGAAGACAAACTACGCGGAGTTGGAGAAGGAGAAGGCAGTTTTGGAAAAGAAAATCACGTCGTTAGAAAAAGATGGCGACAAGAAAGCTTCCAAGATTGAAAAGTTGGAAGAGTCCATCGAAAGAGTGACGGGCGAATTGAAGGATGCGAAATCGGAGTTCAAAACTGCGGAAAGCGCTCGCAAGGAGCTCTCTGAACAACTCGTCGCGTTGCAATCGAAACTCGAACTCGAATCCAAGTCTACGCAACTCGAGCTTGCAAACGCGCAAAAAGAAGTGAAGAGATACGAAGACGACTTGGCGGACGCCAAGGCTCAGGCAAAGTCGCTCATCGAGCAGCAAGGCGAAATGATGGGTGAGTTGAAGTGCGCTCGCGCGGAACTCGCGAGATTGGAAACAGAGCGAAGAGACTTCGAGAAGAACGGCTCACAGACGTTGCAAGAGGCTCAGGAAAAGTGCAGAGCCGACTTGAAGGCGCAAGAGAAGGAGTTTCAAAAGGAGCTCAAGCAAGAGCGTAAGCAATACGACGAAAAGATGGAAGCAGAACGAGTCAAAGCCTCGGAGTCTATCGAAGCGGCGCGAGTTGAAAACGAGAAACGCATCAACATTGAGATCAAAAACGCCGAAAAGTTATCTGCGCAGATTGAAAAGTTGGAAAAGAAGGTATCCAAGCTCGAAGAGGCGAAGAAAGCGTTGGAGACCGATTTGATGAACGCGACGCAAGAGAGCGGGAAAAACGCCTTGGAACTGAACCAAGAGTTGGAGAACATGAAGACAGCTTTAGAGCTCGCGGAGGAGTTACGAACGGATTTAGACGCAGATGTCGAACGTTTGACGAACGAACTTCGCATCGCGAAGACCGAAGCAGAGAAGGCGAAGGAGAATATGGCAGAAGTCATCGCGGAACAAAAGCAACAGTTGACGGAACAGTTGGAGCGAGAGAAGAAGAGCTCGGAGAAAGCCATCAAACTCGAGACACAAAAGATGAGCGAAAAGTTGATGCAAAAGCTCGAGCGTTCGGAGCAGAAGCGTCGAGACTTGGAAGCGCGAGTGACTGCGGCCGAAGCGAAAGAGAAGGAGCTCGGCGAGAAGATCGAAGTCTTGCGCAAGCAAAAAGCCGAAGCGGAACTCGGCGGCGCCGAAAAAGCCGAAGAAATCCAAGCGGCGTTAGAAAAACTCGAAGCTGCAAAATCAGAAACGTTTGGCCACGAGCAAAGAATCGCATCGGTTGTCGCACAACTCGAGAATGAGCAAAAAGAAGTCGAAAAGCTCGAAAAGGCGATGAAATCTTTGGACGCGGAGAAGGCGGCAGAAATTGAAAACTTGAAACTTGAGCTCAAAGAGAAGAAAAAAGAGTTGAAGTCGCTCACGAACGAGTTAGACGCCATGAAAGAAGCGCAAGCTCTCTTAGAGGAAGAAGAGAAAGATGGGAAAGGGGGCAACTCGGCCGGCGCAGCGTTGACGAGGAAGCTTGTCGAGCAAGCGAAAGCGATGGAGAACGCGAAAATGGATGCCATGGCTGCGGACGAACTTCGAAAGCTCGCCGAAGAAAAGACGCAAAGAATTGCCGAACTCGAAGGTGAGTTATTAGATGCCGAAGCCTTGAGACGACAGATGTTCAATCAAATTCAAGAGTTACGCGGTAACGTGCGCGTCTTTTGCCGCGTTCGACCGTCGGGCAACGACGCTGCGACCCCGTGCGTAGAGACTTTGCCGGATACCACGAGCGTCAACTTACAGTTGGGTCCGAAAAAATCCTCCGCATTCTCGTTCGATCGTGCGTTTGGGCCAGAATCCACGCAAGAAGAAGTCTTTGGCGAGGTTTCTGGTTTAGTTCAATCCGCCTTGGATGGTTACAAGGTGTGCTTGTTCTCTTACGGTCAAACAGGAAGCGGTAAAACGCACACCATGCTTGGCGGATCCGACGATAGTTCGCGAGGTATCATTCCGAGAGCAGTTGAAAAAGTCGTCGAAGCGTCTAAAATAAACGAAGTTAAAGGTTGGTCTTATAGAATGAAGGCGTCGTACGTCGAGATCTACAACGAAACCATTCGCGATTTGCTCGCGCCTGGCGCCGGCCACTCGGAGGCGCACAAAATCATCCATGAGAACGGATCCACGACAATTTCTGGAGTCACCACCGAAATTGTCGAGTCTGTCGAACAAGCGAACGTATTGGTGCGCAAAGCTGCGGCCGCGCGTAAAGTCGAGGCGACGCAAATGAACGCGCACTCGTCTCGTTCGCACACGATTTTCATTTTACACGTCTCGGGCGAACACGCCGCGAGCGGCTCCACGTTATCAGGCGCTTTGAACCTCGTCGATTTGGCTGGTAGCGAACGGGTAGCCAGATCTGGTGCCAGTGGTGAACGCTTGAAAGAAGCGTGCGCAATCAACAAGAGCTTATCTTCGTTAGGTGACGTCTTTGCCGCGCTTGGCAGCAAAGCTAAACACGTTCCTTACCGTAACTCGAAATTGACATATTTGTTAGCGCCGTGCTTAGGCGGTGACGGAAAGACGTTGATGTTTGTCAACGTCAGCCCAGATGAAGATTCGAGTGAAGAAACGTCGTGTTCGTTGAAGTTTGCCGCGCAAGTGAACGCCGTAGAGTTGGGTAAAGGCGGTGCGAAGAGAAACGTGACGAGCGGCATGAATGCCAAGCCAGCGCAAGACAAGGATGCCGATAAATCCTTCTCGGACGAAGAGAAGAAAGAGAAGAAGAGCAAAAAGCGATCAAAAGACGACGCGAGCGACGAAAACGGCGACGGAAAGAAAAAATCGTCGCGAAAGGCGTAATAATAAGAAAGAAGAGGAAGAGAGAGAGAGAAAGAGAGAGTGATAGAAGGAGGAGGTACATTTTGAGGAGGGTGTAATGGAAGAGAGAAAGGCGTCGCAAAAATTTTTGTACTTAGTCGAGTCGCGTAAAAAATATAGACTTACACACTATACGGTATTAATCATTATTCACGTACTACTACTACTACTACTACTACTACTACTACTACTACTACTGCATCTACTTTATTGTACCAAGGTTCTTCGGCGGCTGCAGGACTATCTGTATCGGTCTACATCATCTATTGCATTGGATCGTTTTTGTTTTCGGCAGGTACACCATCCCCTACCTTGTTCATATCGTCAATTTTTTGCTTCTTGGCGTTCTCATCTCCACCGTCTTCTCGTTCTTCTGCTCCGCCCTTCTTCTTCTTCTCCTCTTCTTCTTTCTTCTTCTTCTCCGCTTTCTTCGCTTGCTTTCTCTCCCATTTCTTTTTCTTCTCCTCCATCTCCGCTTGTAACTCATAGTCGACGATGACCTCCACGGGCAAATAGTGCATGACGTCCTCGTCCGCATCTGTCCAATATGCCGACATATCCGTGTTCCACAACTTCAAATCCTCAAAGGAAATACATGTCGCGTCGTCAAGATACGTAATGTGCGGTTTTTTATCTTTCTTCTTCTTCTCATCGTCTTCGTCTTCGTCTTTGATATCAAACTCGTCCTCACGTTCGACGTATTCTCTATTTTCCTTCAACTCTTTGAAATCCGGTTGAAACGCCGTCCACGACTCCTCGTACACTTTTGCCCAAACGTACATGATCCCATTCGTACCAACTCCAATCATCAAAGGTCGTTTTGGATGATAACACGATCGAATCAACCCTTTCGCCTCGTTTGGCCCTTCTAAAACTCTCGTCAACTCCAACGTCTGCAAATTCCAACAGTGCACCTCGTGCGACACTTTCGAGGAGGTGGCGTAAACAAATTTGTTATCAAAAGCCACGCAAGCAGATTCCCACGTCGATTGACTGTGTTCGTTCTCGAACTGACGCCTGTTCGTTAACACGGTCTCTTTTCTCTTGCTGCCATTATCATTATTCATAACTTCCTCTTTCTCTTTATTCCGTTTTTTGTCCTCTATGTCCCCTACGACGTCAAACGCGACGATAGCTTTCGAAAACGATACCACCAGCAACGTCTTTCCATCCCTGGACAACTCCAATCTTTTTATCATCTTCGCATCTTTCGCCACTAGCTCTATAGTTTGCACCAACGTCCACCCTCGTCTCATCTGCGCGCCTTCCCCGACCTCTTTCAACCTCGCCACGCACAAACCGCCGCCCGTCGTAGCGTAGACGCAATAATTCCCGCTCTTCGTCAATATCGCCGGACACCCGTGCACATCTGTTTCATCCGTAGACCCACCCGGTAGTGGGACCACGGTATCCGGCCACATCGTCCCGCTCCTCTTCGAAATCGCGCGAAACATGGGCGCTTGAAACCCTGCCGGCGCCAACAACAACGCCTTGAAATCCTTCGTGAACTCGATGTTGTTCAAAGTACCAACGTTCGTAAATCGAGTCTCTAATTCCCCCGTCAGCACGTCCCAGATCAACACGTGGCCATTAGACGCCCCGGCGGCTATTTTTCGGTTATCTCGTCTCCAGCACAGGCATCGAATCGGACTCGCGCCGTCGTTGTTGTTGTTCGCTCCCAACACAGCAGCCTCCTCCTTCACATTCTCCGCCTCCTCCTCAAATTGCACGTTGTTTTGCCCTCCTTCCGCTCTCTCGTCCGAAGTAAACTCCCGAACGACCGTTCGCGTGTCAAAGCACCACAACACGATCGTTCCTTTCGTCGTCCCCGCGGCGAGCACGTTCCCGCGTCGGTTCCTATCATAATAAAAGTTTTTGTGTCAATGCGTATTAAAATTTAGGGGAAAAAAATTGCACGAAAAGAAGAAGAAAAACTCTCGCTCTGTGCGCGCGTACCACTGACAACACGTCGTCCTCCCGTGCGACAACCGCTCCTCGATGTGCTCCAGTAAGTTTGGATCGTTCGGGTCTAGGAACACGTTGTTCATTTTTTTCGTTTTCGTTTCTTTTACTGCGCAGACAGAGAGCGCGTTAAATATGTTTATGATGTGTTTACGAACACACGCAATACGTAGAAAAAGTAAGGAAAAAATTCGTCATTTTCTCTCTCAAAAAACTCAATAAATAGAAACAGAATAACAACGATGCCACCTCTGTCGTCGAAAGCGAAACAGCGACAACAGCGCGCTCTGTTGCAGCAACAACTCACGTACGAGCAAAACGTGTTCAATTCGTACCGGAAACCGTTCGCAAACCCGCACTTCCCACCGACGATTCGGCAATCGTCGATTGCCAACGTCGCCGCAGACGTCGAGAGAGAAGTGGAGTGCGCGCTCTCGCGGAAGCGAGCGGAAATGATCGAGTGCGGGGATAAACTCGCGCCGTACGAGAAATTGAAGAAGATTTTGCGAGTGTATTTGTTCAACACGCACAATAATCAAGACGGCGAGAGCGGGAAGGTGTTGAAGTTTACGCTCGGGAAAAAGAAGGAAGAGAAGAAGAAGGAGGACGAGTCGAAAGAGGACGCCGTGGAACAAAATCCGGACGGAACGTACAAAAAGTGGACGTTTCACGTGCAAGGCCGCGTGGTGGACGAACGAGACGAGGAAGTCGACGCGAGAGAGTTACTCGGTGGTCTCGGAGGGCAGATTCCGTTGAAGTTTTCGCACTTTATCGAGCGCATGAAGATTGACGTATTCGACGAAAGCGCGACGGGAGGAGGCGAAGGAGAGAGTAGCAATAGCAAGAAGAGAAAAATGGGGACGGGAGCGGAAAACGGAGAGAAAGGAAAGTTGGTTAAAAGCGTAACGTGGGAACGGAAGGAATGCGGAATCCCGAAAGATGGTTTTACGATTACCGTTCCGGGGGCGAAGGATTCCATGCGAGTGCGATGCGAGATTCACCTGAGGAACGATCCGCCAAAGTTTAAACTGAGCGGGATGTTAGCAGATGTCGTAGGAAAAGAGGAAGAGAGCGCTGCGCGCGTGATGTACGCGTTGTGGAGTCGATGTAAAGTGTTGGATTTAGTCTCTGAAAAAGACCCGTCGATGGTTGAGTTGGACGAGACGTTCCTCGAGTTGTGCGGGAAAAATCCTTTGTTCAAAGAGAGTAAAGTGGGCGATGCCGTGCCGTTTAGATCCTTGTGCATCGCGTGCACGTCAAAAACGCACATGCCGAAAGTCTCGGAACCGTTAGTGTTTGAATATAAAGTCCGTCCGTACGGTCCTTCTCCGTCGCATTGCGATTGTTATGACGTGAACGTCGAAACTTTACCGCCCGTGGCGGTTGGTCAGAACAGCGCGGTGACACAATATTCTGGCGTCACGAACGAGCCGGAAGAGTTAGAGCAAAGAATTTTCCAAGACTCGAACTTTATCGATTTTGCTAGGAAGCGAAGAGCGTATTTGCTGAGCTTTTCGCAAGACCCGCAAGCGTTCATCGATAACTGTTTGACGGAATACCTGGAAACGTTTCAAGGAATTCCGAGACGAAATGAAGCGTGGACCAAGGAGTGGACCAGCGACGCGGCCATGCGTGTATTAGAAAAATTTAGTTAGATTTTGTTTTGTCTTTATTATTAGATACATACATAGATAGCGTAATTACTTGTTCAGTAATTTCAGTAATCGTTCGAAGGTTCCACGAGAATAACCTCGAAAACAATCTCCGCGAACTCTCTCCTACCAAACTCTCTAAATCCTTCCGCGTGCTTCACCCGATCCTCCCAAATGCGCACTTTCTTCGGTCTGTACACTCGCATCATTCTCCTCAACTCCTCGCACTTATACTCCAGCGTATCCCCGTTCCCTTTCTTAAACACCAACTCGTGAAAGCACGTCTCCGTCGCGCCCAACTGTCGCAAACACTCCTTCACTCGCGCGCTCAACTTGCACACTCTCCCAGTCATCATGATTCGCACGCAATCCGTTCGCGATCTGTTCTCCACGTAACTCGGCCACGCCGGACCGGGTAAAACCTCCAAAGGTGGCTCCAGGCTTTCTTTTCTCCCCCACCATCCGACGTGCGGCCACGCCTCGCCGGTCTTTTTCCAGTATAACTCTTTTCCAGCGACAGGTGTCGGCGTATCCGCTAACGTCCCGTCAAAGTCGTACACCAAAAGCTCTTCGCAAGAGAAACTCATCCCTAAAATCGCGCGTGCACGCGTTCGTCTTTAAACAGTTCCGCGAGGTGTTCGCTCTGCACTTTAATAGTTTCCAATTGCAACTCTCCCAGCTGAAGGCGCTTCTCGACGTGTTCTTCAATCGTTTCTTCCTCCGCGATGGATTTTTCTATCGCTTCTCGATACGCGAGCTTCAGACGGTCGCGCACGAACAACACGCGCGATTTGGTGGGGAATTTAGCGGCTTGTCGGTATATTTGACGGTATAAGGTTATCGCGCGCGATCGTTGCGACGCGTTCATTCTTGTGTCGTATGTGCGTATCTAAAAACTCGGTTTCTATCCAAAAAGTTTACGCGTTTTTCCCCACAGCCACACATGTCCTCCTCCACTCGCGGCTACAGCAGCTCCACTCGCGGCTACAGCAGCTGCTGCTGCTCGTGCTCCACCACCCTCGCTGCTACCGCGAGCGCTGGTGGGAGTCCAACGCACCGAAACCGAACGCGGCGAAGAATGGTTTCCAACCAACGCGTGAAATCCGCCATCGGTGAAGTGATGCGAATGCAACATCTGCAAACGAGTTGGAACGCGAACGCGAAAGCGCTGGAGCTGGAAGAAAGAGACGCTCGATTTAAAGACGTGAATTTTCGCGAAAATCAGTTTCGAATGCTCGAACCTTTGCTGGTGCCTTTGCTCGGCGAGGAAGAGACGACGAATTTGATACTGAAATGCCCGGAAGTGCTCACGTTGGACGCGAGGAAACTCGGGTGGACTCTCGTTTTGCTCGCCGATGGGGAACGCGAGGTGATGGATATCGCGAAGACGACGCCGGAGATGTTGATATTGAGCGAAGGAGATATCGAAAGAATGAAATCAGAGCGGAGTAAGATGTATAAGGAACAGAAAAAAGAAGCCGCTTTGAAAGCGAAGGAGGCCATGGCGAAGTTGTCGCGGACGATGCAAGACGCGGCGAGCGAGAAGGAAGGGGTAGACTCGAGAACAATGTCGAGAGATGGCAGAACGGAAGGGAACAACGCGAAATATGCGGTTCAAGGGACGTTAAAAGGCACATCAACGAGAGAAGGAGATATTATCGCTCGGTTCTGGAACCTTTGGGGTGGCTCAAATCGATGTCGCACGATTTTGACGAAAAGCGCGAGAGATTCGATATATCGAACGCCGGCGAGATTAGAGGCGAAGTTGTTAGCGCTCGATCGGGTGTTTCCGTTTCTAGACGTACCACTGTTCATGCATAAAGACCCGAGATTATTTGAAGTAGATACAAACGAACTAATTGTGCGTATAGCAAAATGTAGAGACGTGTTTCGGAGTGGTTCGGTCTCGCACGTGGTGACTTTAGCGCCCGGGATTTTGTTGGAAGATCTCCAGGACGTGAAGGAGGCGTTGCAATCGTTCAAACGGAATAACGGCTTGCGCTCGGAACACGAAGTTTACGAAGAAAGTTGTACTTTGTTCATGGCGTTGCAAACGAAAATGAACAAAGCGAGACCTAGCGATCCGGAAATATTATACACAGAGGCTTTAAGGACGCACGTAATCAAGGACGAAGGTAATATGGGATGCTCGATATGATTTCATTTCGTATTATACAAACAACTAGAAGGTATCCATTAGATACAGTAGACTATTCTTTTTAGACATTGTGATAATAATAGCAGCAGCCACACGTGCAAACAATACATAGGACATTACTTTTTCCTGTCCACCGCTCTATTCGTAATCTCTCTAAGCGCCGCCCTGCACGTGTTTGCGAACTCGCAGTCGATATCCGGCAACTCCTCTAACGCGTCCAAGGCTAAATTTCGGTGTTCGTTGGCCAGATTCGAAGCCATTTCGATTCCATCGCTTTCAAAGACAAGTTTCGCCGCGCGCTCAACGTCACCAATCTCCTTAAAGCGACGTTTGATTAATGCGTGCAATTCTGGAAACTTCTCCGCGGCGAACAAAACTGGTGCGGTGGCGATGCCTTCTCTCAAATCCCCTAGAGTTGGTTTCCCGAGTAAACTCGAATCCCCGACGTAATCGAGCACGTCGTCGCGAAATTGGAACGCTAATCCTAAATGTCTCCCGAATCTCTCCGCAATTTCCGAAGTTTCAGAGCTGTGGCCACCTAATAACGCCACCGCTTTCGCGCTGTTACCGATAAGAGAGGCAGTTTTGTAGTACGATTTCTCGATGTACCGCTCGATGGACAAAGACGAGGAACCATTTCTGCTCTGATGATCATCTTCCTCTTTCGCTTGCGTCATTTGCATCACTTCACCCTTGACTAAGTGTTCCAAAACGCGGCTCAACAACTCAATAACTTCTACATTGCGTAAACTCGCCAACGTCACCGACGCTCTCGCGAGTAAGAAATCTCCCGCTAAAATCGCCAACTTATTCCCAACCTCTAAATTTAAAGCGCGCAAACCTCTCCTCGTCGCCGATCCGTCCAAAACGTCGTCGTGCAATAAACTCGCCACGTGAATCAACTCTGTAATCTCCGCTAATCTTCTCTGTCTCTGTCTCTTATCGCTCGGCACTTCGTGCGCAGGTGACAAATCTACCGTTTCTTCCTCCGCGCTCGTTTCTCTGGATAACGAAGACGAACCGAAAGAAGAGGATGTGAACGCAGAAGATAACCTTCTCCCGACATTCTCTCTCGCACGCGCATCAGCGGCATTACCACCACCATCACTACCAGACGAAGACGAAACCGGACTCAACGCGCTCGCCATCAACAACAACACCGTCGGTCGCATCCGCTTCCCTTCCGCTCCGTACTTGAAAAAATACTCCGCCGCGTTCGCCAACGCCGGTAAATCCGTCTGCACCGCCACTCGCATCCTGTCCGAGATAAACTGCAACTCCTTCTGCACCAGCGCGAAAGGATCTGGAACGCGAATATTTTCGTATTTCGATCTCTTTCTCGCGTCGCGGCTATTCGGGGAGGAGGAAGAGGAAGAGGTGGCTGCTTTTTTGTCCAAAACGCTGTCCGCCAAGGCGGAAGAGAACGCCCTCGAGGACGTCGTCGCGCCAAATCCGGCGCCGTCGTTCCTCACGACGCGTCTTTGCGTAAAAAACGCCTCCCTCTCGCCGCCGCCGAAACGACGCGCGGCGGCACGTCCTCCGCTTCTTCTCTCGTTTTCGTTTTCGCTTTCGCCGCTGTGGTAGTGGTGGTAGTAGTCGCGAAAACTTCGTCTCTGCGCCGATGATGATGTTTTTTTCCCGGCGTCGTCGTCACCTGTTTGTCCTCCGCATCGAAAAAACGACGATACGAACGGGAGGAGCGGTAGTCTTCTTCTTCGCGACGACGATAACAACGACGACGATAACAGCGACGCGATGATCTTATCGCGCGTCGTCATGTCGTTTTTGTGGTATAAAGCGCGCGCGAGGAGATGAGTGTGGCGCGTTTCTCTCTCTCTCGAGGGTTCTCTCTTGTCGTTGTGCGTCGCTTGTTTAGGGTTTGAGATTTTTTGTTTTGCAGCATAAAGAAAAAAAGAGAGAGAAGAGCGTGCTTTTTTCGTCGTTCAGAACTTTATATCTCGCGCAGGAGCGGCGCGCGTCGTTCCGAGAGAGAGAGAGAGGGTCTGTTCGTTGATTGTCTTCTTCTTCTTCCGTCTCTCTCTCTCTCGTTCTTTTCTGCTCTCTCTCTCTTCCTTTTCTCTTTCGAGTTTGATAAAAAAATCGGATTGATTTTTCCCGAAGAAGACGAAAATGCGTGGCTCTTTTTCCAACAACGGCGAGAAGAGGAGTAAGATTCCGTCGTCTCTCCTCGCGCCGGGCGGGTCGACGAGAGCGCCGAGTCTTCCTCTTCTTCGAGGGCAGTGTCATCAGTGGCTCCGACGCGCGTCCATCGTGTCTCTGTTCCTCTGCGTCGTGTATTTCTTCCATCACGCCTTCCCGAGATTGGTGAAGGAACAACAGCAAAAATACCTCTTTCAAACCGGGACAAATAGGCTGGATTATTACGATCACAGGCAATCTTCTTCTTCTTCTTCCTCCTCCTCCTCCTCGGGAGAGATCACGTACACGAGACGGGAAGAGAGCGAAGACGAGGCGAGATTGGAAGAAAAAAGCGCGCATGAATCGGACGCGTCGGGTACCGTCGCCGAGGACGAGGACGTCGCGGAATCCGCGGACACGTCTGGATTGGACTACGCTTCGCTGCCGAGAGTCGCTTTGAAAGGCGACAAGTTGCAGTGTAAATGTGGGAGGTGGAAGTGCGAGAGTTTCGATCAACCGATGGTGAGTTTTGTGATTTCGAGAGAGTTTGAAGACGTTGGGGAGTTGCTGAAGGTTTTGAATAGCATCGACGGCATGGACGAGGAGAAAGGAAAGGATTGCGAGGTATTGGTGAACGGAGATGGATTGAAGTCCTCTTCTTCTTCTTCTTCTCCTTCGAAAAATAGCAAAGGAGAGGATGGAATTAACGCGTTGATTGCAATGATTAGGAAACAAGGCGGATTCACGAACAATTTAGCCAGTTACAGGAACGAACCGTTGGAGAGGATAGTCATCGTCAAGAGTGAAAACGGGAACAACAAGAATGGCGACGTCATGTTGGAGCGGTTAGTTTCTGGAGCGCTGGCGGCGAAAGTGCGTTTTGTGGATAGCGCCGGAAATATAGACGAAGAAGCACCGACGGAGCTGAAAACGACAGTTTTAAAACGCTTGAGAGCGGTAGATAGTAGTGGTAGCGGTAGCAGTAGTAGTATTACGCCGACGAGCAAAGCCGACGTCCACCCGCGGGTCTCGTTTGCAGTGCAGTATTTCAAGAGGCCCAATTTGGTACAAAAAATAGCCACGCAATTAGTCGGATACGCGATTAAGTACAATTTTGCGGTCGAAGTTTTAATAAACGACGACTCGGCGACGGAAATTCAGGAGTGGCACGAAGCTTTGGAGCAAATTCCGCACGCGATTGTTTGTGCTGGAAACGTCCACGAGATTCGCGGGTACAATCGATTGGCGCTCATGTCTCGAGCGCAAATTGTTGCGGTGATTCAAGACGACGATCTACCTCCAACAGAACCGAACTGGTTAATCCAAGCCGAGGACAACTTTTACGAGCACAAAAAATTGGCACTGATTGCCGGTTTAGTTGGGCAGATTCAAGGCGGCCCGGACACAGGACGGTGGGGAAAGCAAAGAGGTCGACACGTGAAACAAATCCCGTACTACGATTCCAAGGGCAGACCGTTCATGTTCGTTTCGTGGGCAAACATCGGTCCATTCGTTTTGAAACGAGATGCGTTCTTATCCACCGGAATGTTTCACGACAGCTACTCATGTCGAGGCGACCCAGGTATCGGTTTCGATTACGAATACGGCATTCGCTTGTGGAGAAATAACAAAGAGGTCGCTTTACAAATCATGCAGTTTCGATACCACGTCGGTTCGAGTCGATCGAGTGGAACGAGAAGCTCAACGAGCATGAAATCGCGGAGAGATAACATCGAGTCTCGAAACACAAAGTTAATTCACCACGTGCACAAAGGCTTTTACGTGAACCACGCTCCGGAAGGCGCGAATAAGAGTCCCAGGGCAAAAGCGATGTCGTTGAAGCAAACGTGTAAAGCAGCAGCGTTGCCTACGCTGGCGAACAATCGATTGAAGAAGAATAAAAAAGATAGCAAGAGTGGGTTCTTTAGCGGCTAGTGAGCGCCTTGTATGTTTTTACAAATTATACGTATGTAGTAGTATAATTCCCGCATCGTGAAGTTCTGTTCCTTACTTTTCCAGTTTAGTCAACTTTGGACTTTTCCTTTCCGCGTCCAGATAGTCCCCGCGCACGAGGAGAAACTTCAAAAACGTCGTTTGCGATTCGCCGCGAAACCCGTTCCCGACGAGTATGCCCGGTCCGAGCGGCCGCACGTAATCGGTCAAAATGTCAAACGGGAAGAAATTTGCAACCACCGGCGGCCACTTTACCGGTAGCGATGTTTTTCGCTCCTTCGTTTCCATCTCACCGGTCAGATTGGACACCTCTCCGGGCGCGCGAAACTTTAAATATTCCGAAGAATAATGCAACGCCAACGGGTCGACGTACTCCATCGTGTTTTCAATTTTCATACGATCAGAGGAGATGTTCACGTCTGAAGTTGAAAAATATAACGGTAGTTTGTCTCGCAAAACGTGTTTGCCTAAACCTCTCAACGGAACGCGTCCGCGATATGTAACCGGTTGATAAGGATCGTCCTTTGCAAACCGCTTATCGCGAGGTGCTTTATAAAAAACTTTTTGAAATCTGTTCAGCCACTTGCTCGGAATGTTTGCCGCTCTGCCTTCGTACAAGACGGCGTTGTATTTTTTTTCGTTTTTCCCATCATCGGCATCATCGTCTTCTAAGTTATACTCGTCCTCGTCAAAGCTGTTCGCTTCTTCTTCTTCTCTTGTTCCTCCTTCCTCCTCTTCTTCGTCTTCGTTCCACCCGTACTCCTCCAACGCCTCCTCGATGTCCCCTCTCGCTGTCATCCGCCTCCCGGCCACGCCGTCTCTTTCCACCGACGTCAACTTGTACCCTTCCCCGCTAATCAACCACGCGTTCTCGATGCCTCTCGACGTCAGCGTCCACAATAATCGCCCTCGATTATACTCCGACATATCTCTTATCTGCTGATACACGTACATCCCGATGTTCGTGCTCTTCGGTAAAAACAAAGCAAAGTCGAGGTGATATTTTTCCAAAATCATCACCGTTCGTTGAAATCGCATCTCCTCCTCGTCCGAGGCGCGGTCGTAATCTTTAAACACGTCGAATCCCGGGTCGTCCAACTCGGACTCCATTAAATCCGAGAGCTCTCGTTCCAGCGTCGCCCAATCTTTCGGCGGCTCGTTTTCTTCGTCGTCTTCATCTTCTGAAAAAAAAGCGCTTCTCGTTGACGACGACGCGAACGTGCAACCGCTTTTTCTTCTTCTTCTTCTTCTTCTTCTTCGTTTCCACGTTAAAGACGGCGTGGTCGGACTCCTCCTCCTCTCTCCACTCCTCGTCGCCGTCGACGTCCCGACGAAGTGACACGGCGAGCAAGTCGCGAGCAGAGGCGTCATTCTTCTTCTTCTTCTTCTGTCGCGGCAGGGGGGGGAGAAGAAACACAAAAACGCGTTGAAAAGGGAGAAAAGCAACTTTTACCGAAACCCTAAATAGTATTTTTCCGAACTTTTGCACGGCGGATAATAATCAATCGAGCTTCTTCACTCCTCCCCTTCGTCCCTCTCCTCCCCCTCTCTCTCCGACGACAACAACGATGCACCCGCTTCTAAAAATGAAGCACGCGTCGTCGACAAAGAACGCGCGAGGAGTCGTCATCGCGCGGACCTCGCTCTGTTTTTCGTTTGTCTTTGTTCTCCTTCTGATGTTTTATTTGTTGTACGTGCACATGCATCATGTCAAAGTGGTGGGTGTTTTCCCGTACATCTCACGTTTGGGTGGCCAAGTGCAAATTTTCGAGCGCCAAAAGTCGTCGCCGTGCTCGACGTCTTCGAACTGCGAAACCGTCTATCCGACGCCGATCGCGGAGAGTAAAGATAAAGTGACGATCGTGTTGATGGGGTACGAGAGGAGCCGCGCGAAGAATTATCGCAAATTGTTCGCGAGGTACCTCTCGATGCCAGAGACAGTTGACCGAGTTATATTTATTTGGAACAACTTGGAAAAACCGCCGCCGGCGGTGCCTGAAGAAGTAACGCTCATTCGGGCGGAGAAAAATAACATGATGAATCGCTACATCTTAGCGCACGGAATGTCGAACGTCGACGCTTTACTGACCATAGACGATGATGTGTTGCTGGATGAAAATTTACTCCGATGCATGCTGGCGGAGTTTCGCGAGAACAGCGACTCGATCATAGGTTTAGACGCGCGCCACGTTGATACAGATAATGGGAATTACATGAGTAAAGATGCTAAATTGGCAGGATCTGCGACCGTCAGTATCGGGAAAACCATGCTCATGCATAGAAAATTTCACGTCCTCGCGTCCAAGGCAGACGAGGCTTTGCGAAACGCCGCCTTGAAAGGCGCGGTTTGTGAAAGCTGCGACGATTTAGTGGTGAGTGCAATCGTCTCAAATTACACAAAGACTGGTCCTGTCGTACTAAGGAGCGATGTTTGGCCTTTTGTTCGTTACGCTCTTCCGGCTCCCGGTGGAGTGTCAAACAAACCAAACTGGTACGGCAAGAAAGGTCGACGGTCGACGTGCCTCCGTTGGCTGATGAAACATTTCGACGTCGACGAACTCTTCAAACCGAAGAAGGTACAGAACGAGTTGAGATGCGTCGCTGCTAAATCTGCGCCCGTGTTGCGTCCGTGGTCTCTGACGAGCTAGCTTGCTTTTTATTTCGTCAGTCTTTAGGAATAGATGTGTTGTTGTATTGAATTGTTGTATTGAATACGTGTTGAACGCTGTTGGAGCTTGTATTGTATTGCCCAATAAAACCCTAAACTGTCCAGGTACTCGTATTTTATCCACGAATTTTCCTTCGGGACGATATCCCCACAATATATATACGCGCAGACGCACGCACTTTGCGCTCGATATATACGCACACACGCGCGCGCGCGCATTCAAAAAGACACACATGAGTTCAACGAGCTTAGCGTCGTCGCAGAAGACTTTCGCGTCTTCTTATTCTTCCTCTTTCTCGAGAGGAGGGAAAAAGATAAATCGAAGCGCTGCGACGCCAGCGAAGAAGAAGACGTCATTATGCGGGACTTCCAAAAGAAGCGTGAGAACGTCCGCGATGTTCGACAAGTTCAAACCACCAAACCTGGGGAACTTGAAGAACCCGTTCCAAACGGATCCAGCGCAGAAGACGAAAGAGCGGTACGCGCCGATCGTTCAAAAAGTGAACGAGTTGGAACCGAAGATTTCGGCGATGACGGATGAGCAATTGAGAGAGCAAACGGAGAAGTTTCGAGCGAGAATAGAAAAAGGGGAGAGTTTGGACCAGTTGTTGCCGGAAGCGTTCGCGACGGTGAGAGAAGCGTCTAAGAGAGTTTTAGGTTTGCGACCTTTCGACGTGCAAGTGATTGGTGGGGTAATTTTGCACGAAGGACAAATCGCGGAGATGCGAACGGGCGAAGGGAAGACGCTCGTGTCCGCGTTGCCGGCGTACTTGAACGCGTTGAGCGGGAAAGGCGTACACGTCGTCACCGTGAACGATTATTTGGCAAAGAGAGATATGGAGTGGATTGGTCAGATTCACAAGTTTTTAGGTCTTTCCGTTGGGTTGATTCAAGCGAACATGAGCGAGCAAGAGCGGAGGAGCGGATATTCAAAGGACGTGACGTACGTGACCAACTCGGAGCTCGGCTTTGATTACTTGAGAGATAACTTGGCACAAATTGAGGATGATTTGGTTTTGAGAGATTTCAACTTTTGCATCATCGATGAAGTCGATTCTATTTTGATCGACGAAGCGAGAACGCCGCTTATTATTTCCGGTATGGCGGATAAGCCGTCAGAAAGATATGTCCAAGCGGCGAAAATCGCCGACGCGTTTCAAAAGAGCGTGCACTACACCGTGGACGAGAAACAAAAGAGCGTGCAATTGACCGAAGAAGGTTACGAAGCCGCGGAAGATTTGTTGAACGTGGACGATTTGTACGATCCAAGAACGCAATGGGCGTTGTACATCATCAACGCGATCAAAGCGAAAGAGTTGCAATTGAAGGACGTGAATTACATTGTCCGAGGGCAAGAAATTATCATCGTCGATGAGTTCACGGGAAGAACCATGCAAGGCAGACGTTGGTCAGACGGTTTGCACCAAGCCGTTGAAGCCAAGGAAGGCGTGACGATTCAAAACGAAACCGTCACGATTGCCTCGGTGACGTACCAGGCGTTTTTCCGAACCTTTCCGAAGCTTGGTGGCATGACCGGTACCGCGGAAACTGAATTGACAGAATTCGATAAGATTTACGATTTATCCGTTCAAGTCGTGCCGACAAACAGGTCAGTCTCTAGAGAAGACGCGACGGATGTCGTCTTTCGATCGGAAAGCGGCAAATGGAATGCCGTGAGAAGAGAAATCGCGAGAATGCACAAGAAGGGACGACCGGTGCTCGTTGGGACGACGTCTGTGGAACGTTCCGAAGCGATTGCTCGTTTGTTGGATGAAGACGGAATCGCGTACGAATTGTTGAACGCAAAACCCGAAAATGTCGAGCGTGAATCTGAAATCGTCGCGCAATCCGGTCGTAAAGGCGCGGTCACCATCGCGACGAACATGGCGGGGCGCGGTACGGATATTTTGCTCGGGGGTAACGCCGAGTTCATGGCGAGATTACGCGTCCGCGAAGCTTTGTTACCGAAAATTGTGAAACCGGAAGACGGTGACCTTGCATTTGAAAAGAAAGGCAACTTGGGTAAAGCTAAGGAGAATAAGTGGAAAGTGAAAGACGGGTTGTACCCGTGCGATATTTCCAGCGAGGCTTCGGCGGCGCTCTCGAACGCTGTTGAGAAAGCCATTGCGACTTGGGGCGAACGCTCCTTGGAAGTTTTAGAAGCTGAGGATCGATTATCGTTCGCGTGTGAAAAGGGTCCGACAGAAGACGAAGCTTTTTTGGCCATTCGCGACGCGTTTACGAAAATTGAAGCTGAATTTGAAACGTTTACGAAAAAGGAGAAAGAGGAAGTGTTGCAACTTGGCGGTTTACACGTGGTTGGTACCGAGCGTCACGAATCCCGACGCGTCGATAACCAGTTACGCGGTCGTTCCGGCCGTCAAGGCGATCCAGGATCAACAAGATACTTTTTATCTCTCGAGGATAACTTGTTCCGCATCTTTGGCGGCGATAAGATTCAAAACATGATGTCCATGTTTCGCGTGGAAGACATGCCGATTGAGTCAGGCATGCTCACCGCTTCCCTCGATTCTGCGCAAACAAAAGTCGAGACTTACTTTTACGACATCCGTAAACAACTCTTCGATTACGATCAAGTGTTAAATTCGCAAAGAGAAAAAGTATACTTTGAGAGAAGAAAAGCGTTGAAATCGAGCGACGAAAAGTTGAAAGAAGTCATGCTCGAATACAGCGAAAAAACAATCGACGATATCGTCAAAGCCAACATCGACACATCCGTTCCAGTCGCGGAGTGGCCGTTAGACGGCTTAGCCAGCAAATGTGCGCAATACTGCAAACTCATGAACGACTTGACGGAGGATATCTTGCGCGCAGAGGCGAACAAAGGTGGTGTCGAAGGTTTGCGTAATTATTTGGTCAAGAGAGGCAAGGACGCTTACTTGCAAAAGAGAGGAGAAATTGAAGCGTTACAACCTGGATTGATGACCGAAGCAGAAAGGTATTTCGTTTTGAGCCAAACGGATAACTTGTGGAAAGAGCACTTACAGGCCATCAAATTCGTCCAACAAGCGGTCGGTTTAAGAGGCTACGCGCAAAAAGATCCGCTCATCGAATACAAGTTGGAAGGCTACAACTTATTCGTCGAAATGATGGCGCAAATCCGAAGAAACGTGATTTACTCCGTGTACCAATTTGAACCGAAGAGAAAAGTTGAAGAAGGTCCGGAACAACAACAAGGCGGAGGTGACGACGGTTCCATCGGCTCGAGAAAGAAGAAAGACAAAGAGGAACAGGTTCCTTTGATTACCGGATAAGGTAAATTATTAAACATTCTGTCATCAAATGCTAAAAAAAAATACTACGAGCTATATAAAGGTATCCTAAATTGCACGTATGCTACTAATCGCTTTTTCGAATGGCGGCGACGTCCCCGAAAGCGCTCGCCGCGACGAGATCTTTTAACACTCTGCTCGACATTGTCGCGATATCTCTCGCTTTTTCCAACTCTGGATCTAGTTTTACGTCCGATAAAGAGGAATCGTTCATCTTTTCTTTACTCTCGTCGTCGTCGTCGTCGTCGTCGCTATCGTTTCGTTTCTTGTCCTTTTGTCCTCTGCGCTCAGCAATTCTTCGCTTCGCATCTTCGACGAGCCGTTTTTCAACCTCTTTCGTGGACACCAAAATCTCTGCCAGTGTTTGGTGAAATGCGCCTTCCCGCTGCCACAATGCGTTGTTTGCACCTTTGGTATTCACAGAGGCGAAGCACGCCGAAATTAATAAAATCGTATTCAACATTTCGATCGAGTTTGCATGCGTTGCCGAGATGTGCTTCATTCGTCTGACCGCTTCTTCTTCGTCGGCGTCGACGGCGAGCGACCAGACGACGCCGTGCGAGCTATTCACAAAACTGTCCACCTTGGACGCTGCTACGCACAAGGGTGCTTTCGAAAAGTATTCTCTCGTAGCTTTCGAGGACGCGATACCTAAACTGATGCATCTTCGCGCCGCAGCTGATCCTGGGGTGAAATAGGAAGACATGTTATCGTCACCTTCTTTGAGGACGCCTTTTGCAGAAAAATACGCTGCCAAGGAGGCGATGCAACCAGAACTTAAAATCATGCTGTCGGCTGAGTTTGCGCCGCTCGATGTGAACGTGTACGAAAGCAATAGCGCACAAGCGTTCAACGCGGCATCTTCTTCGTCGATGGATGACATGCTTTCATCTCCTTTGCGGTTTTTGTCAGCTTCAACGAAACCCCAAAATCGAGCGGCAACGACAAAGAGAGAATCCGCGACGAGCGGGGCGAAGGCTCTTCTCGCGTTTGACAAGTTACTGGAAGACGCGCTATTCTCTAATTGTCCAAATACAGAAAAGTTTGCTCCAAGCGCGTTCTTCTCCGCAAACCGAACCGCCAAATGTGCTAAAAGCGCCATCGCTTCTAAATCATCCTCCTTTGCGCCATCGTCGCCGTTCATTTTCTTCTCCAACGCCGTTCGTTTCGCGTATTCGCCGAATCGCAAGGATTTCATCACGCGTTTCAAACACTCGTTCGCGACGATATCGTTTGGACTAACGAGAAATCTCGAGCGGAGACAATTCATCACAGCAAAACGCATCGCACGATAGGACACAATATTCTCTTGCCCGCTACTATTTTTACTACTTTGTATTTTCTCGGAGATGATCTCAAAAAGTTTCACCAGCGTCTCGGTTGTTTTTCTAGATACGTACGGCGCCGAGCCGTCGGAAACTCTCGAGTAGTCGTCCGCGCCAATCAACGCCGGCGTCAGTTTCCGCAAAAGATACTGCATTTTCTCTATTCTCGTGAAGTTTCTCGTGCTTCTAATACTCTTCTCTACCTCAACGTTGTTCCTAAACCCGTTCGTTTCTAGAGGTATCCAGTTCGCCACGTCGTCGTCGTCGTCGTCGGTTGACTCGTCATCCCCTACCGCTCCATCAGACGCACTCGCGATGTTCTTTTCCGCAGACTCTGTCGCTGTCGCCGCCGCCGTTTTCTCGACACCGCTCTCTTCCGCGAACGCCATGATGTCCTCGAGTCCGGGTTCGTCCGTTTCCGCTCGTCTCTCCTCCTCTTCCTCGCTAAAATCCACCTCCCCTAAAATCGCCTCGACGTTCCTCGCAACCTTCTCGTCTTCCATCATCATTCGCAAGGGAAACTCCGCGTACACTTGAATCGCTAGCTTTCTGTACGCATCTCTGATCGTCGCGTGGTTATCGCTTTCACTCCTTTCCGTTGTTGTTGTTCTTGTTCTCGTCGTCGTCGTCGTTGCCGATTGCATCCGCTCCGCGGCGGCGTCCGCTTTCGTCGCGCCGAGAGCAATGTTTTCAATCACTTTAGAGTCAAATTCCAACGAAGCCCACTCTCCACCATCACCACCACCACCATCGCGCGTTGACGACGACGACGACGATGTCATCATCAAAACTCTTCCATCGATGCTCTCGCTCAAACGTTCCAGCTCTTTTCTCGTCGCGTCTGGGTAATCGAATCGCATCTTCTCCACGCACTTCTCCGCCAACGACGACGACGAATCGGCGTCGTTGTTCGAATCCGCATCCGCAGCGGACATCTCCATCGCCTCTTCCATCGCTTTTATCAAGCTGGAGACGAACTCCGCTCGGCTCTTTTCTCGCGAACCTTCTTTTTCTTTCTCAGCGGCGGAGGAGGACGAGGTGGACGTCGTCATGATGGTCGTCGTCGTCGTCGTCGTCGGTCCCGGCGCGTTTCTCTCTCGCATTTTTCACGCACGAGGGGGGACATTTTCACTTCTTCTCATTTTAGGGTTTCAAGGGTTTAGGGTTTACATGGGAAAAACCCTAAACTTTTTCATTTTGCTCATCTCGGATACGAAAAACAACGAAAGAAAATCGCGCGCTCGCCACGCGACAACGAGAGCAAAAGATGGCCACGACCACCACGTTGTACCAGTCGATCGAGCCAGAAATCAAAGACATTTCGCGCCTCGCGAAGGGCACTTTTAACTACGGCGGTTTCTTCTCCTCGTCTTCCTCTTCTGTTGGCGCGAACGCGCAACCGGAAATACGAGAGCTCGGGGAGCGAGTGTTTTCTCAAATCCGCGCGGTGGCGAGACACACGAACGAACGGGAGTGGTTTTCGGAGAATGAGGTGAGCGAAGGGTTTCTTCTTCTTCTTCTTCTTCTTCTTTATCGTTTCTGCGTTTTGACGCGATGGTTCTTTCGCGCTTTGGAAAGAGAGAGAGAGAGAGAGACGGACGGACGGGACTCGTGTCTCTCGCGCGTGAAATTTGTTGGATTAATGGGTGTCCAGAGAGAAACAGACGCGAACGCGAGACTCGCGGGAGTCACTCTCGAACGCGTCGGAAGTTAAGAACGCTTCGAACAAAACTGACCTTTTTCTATCTCATTCTCTTTTTCTCAACACAGGACGCGTTAAATTTGTTTCTCTTAGCGATAACGAACGAGGAATCTTCGGAGATGTGCGCGCGAGGCTTGTCAGGAGCGGAGAAGCTGGCCCGAGCGGAGTGCGTGCACAAGAACCGTTTGGCGGAGTGTTTGCAAAAAGCGTCGCAAGTGCCGGAGACGTTCTTAGTAGAGCACGCGTTTTCATGGGTGGAACAGTTGAAGTGCGTGGCGGCGTTGATGGAGAGTGAGAAGAACGTGCCGAGAGTTAGCGAGGCGAGCGTTTCCATCGCGTTGGGCGCGTGCGCGAGAGGTATGTATTTGGCCAAGAAGAGCGCGACTGCGAAAGAGAACGGGATAGTGGTGAGTCAGGCGATTTCGAGCGCGAGAAGAATTTTGGAGGTTGTTTTCGTGGAGGCGAAAGAGAAAGAAAACGCAGAAGCCGTACTGGTTGCCGAGAAAGCGTTTGAGGATTTAGTGACCATGAGTCGAGGCGAAGAGGACGGTTGTTTAACGGGAGGCATCGATTGCAACTTTAAACAAGTGCAAGAGTCTACGGTGGCAACCATCGCGAGCTTAGAATTGTGCAACGCGGTGGTAGAGTCTCATTTCGATTTCTTTCAAAAGAACCAAACGTTGATGAAAGCGTTGAAAGAACGTTTCTGCCCAATCGTCGAAGCGACGTTGGAAAAGAAATTTTTCTGCGCAGCGGAGACGTCAGATTTCGCGCAAAGACGCGTCGTTTTACAAACGTTAAAGATGATTGTGAAAATTGGTCGAGGCGATGGGTTTGAGGACTTCATAAAGACATCTTTAGCTCGATTAGTGTCTTCTTTAGAAAGCGAAATGCCAGCGTGGTTGCGAGCGTCTTCGTTGGAAATCTTGAGATTTTTTTGCTCTGATGACGACATCTGCTCGTTCTTACACCAAGCGTATTGTGATCCGACGAAAAAGGACGACGCGGACGCCGAGACGCCGTTGTCAAGTATTTGCTTGATTCAAGCGAGAATCGTGCAATCTGGTTTGTCAATGAATAATTTTGAATCGACGACGAGTTCTTCGTCGAAGCCTCAAGGCGCGGTGTACGACGTCGTGCAGAAAGAGTTTGAGAAGAAGATGCAAAAGCTATCCATCGCGGCAAAAAAGAGGACGAAAAATGAAAACGACGAAGGATATGCTGAAGAACAAGATCACGACGAAATTACAGACCTTGACAATACGGAAGCGTATATCGCGAGAACAGTGACGATCGCCATCGAGGGGTTGTTAAACACCGCGCAAACGATCGAACGCGTTGCGTACTCGGACGAATCGCCGAAACATTTGCAGATGGCCACGCAAATGTTAGAAGCGGTTTGGGAAACCTTAGCCTCAATGTTCTCGTTAACCCTCGACTTGGCTGAAAACGATGACACTTGCTTATACATATTCGAAGCGTATCAAAACGCCGGCCGAGCGTCGGTAAAATGCAAGCACAAACTGGCTCGGGAGGCGTTTTTAGGTACGCTGTGTCACTTTTCGTTACAAATGCCCAAAAAGCAATTTGACGACAACGGAAATGTCGTGCCTAAACTTTCCGTGAAAAATGCTTTAAGTTTAAGAGCTATATTCAACATTGTCGATGCGTCTAACGGGCACTTGGAAGACTCGTGGTTCATGGTATTAGAAACCATCGCATCACTCGAACGCACGTTAGGGGTTGCGGAGAAAACTATGAAATCGAGAGTGAGAGAGTACGTTCCGGCTGGATTAAAACCATCTAACTGGTCAAACACTGAATACGAATACAAAGAAGAATTTTACGTCTTTTCAGAAGCCGCGCAAGATATGTTCAACGCCATGAACTCGTACGACGACGACGATTTGATGCACGTAGTAGATGCCTTGATCAAGGCAAACATTCGCGAATTACGAGAGGCTCGAGCGTTAGCAGAGAAGCAAGCTTTATCTTCTGCGAAGAAGAAAGCTTTAGCGGAACAGAATAACATGAGAAGTAGCGGGGTAAAGAAACCGATAACGTCTATTCGATTGCGCAACTTGGAGCGTTTGCGCGCGGTGATGGAAGTCAACGCATCGAGACGTTTCGCCTTGTTTTGGGACACCTGCGCGAAACATTTTCTTAAAACCATTCTCGAAGAAACAGGGAGTTCTCGCGAGCAAGCGCACGAAATTTATCAAAAAATTGCTGTCAGCGTACTTGAAACGGATTTAGATCTTGACGAGAAAAACGTGGCGTACGCGAAATCAGTCGGATTTGAAACGGTCGAGTGTTGCGTTGCGACTTTTGTGAAGACATTGCACGATGAAGCCGTGGATTATCGAGGTAAGCAGATGGCGTTGTCGCTCGCAAACGCGCTCGTGAGTAAACGCGCGAGTAAACTGAAAACCTCGTGGCCCATGATATTGAATACGCTTTCAAAATTAGCTGAGAACGAAAGTGATGCAGATTTAACAATTGAATCCTTCGTCACAATGAAAGTGATTGAAAAGGAGTGCTTGCCGCACATAGACAGAGCGTATTACGGAGAGACGTCGGAGTGCTTCTCGAGATACGCGCACCAAAAGAACGAAATCAACGTCGCGTTGTCCGCGGTGACTTCTTTATCAAACATCGCTGAATTCTTCGGTGACGTCTGCCACCGTCCGGAAAATGCGACGCATGTGCCGTCGTGGTCGGCTGCGAAAATGAACCCCATGAAAAATGGCGTAAAATTGAACTTAGTCACCAAAAATGGTCTCGCAGACTTTTCAATCTCGCCGGTGTACTCCTACTTATGCGATCGTTTCGATGACGTCCGATTAGAAGTGAGAGATTTAGCCGTGCAAACCTTTGCGACGCTGTTCGTCTCTAGAGCTTCGTTGTTGAGTAAGAACGAACTGAAAGAATGCGTTCAAAAAGTTGTGTTTCCGGCTATGGACAAATGCCGCACAATTGCCCAAAAAGCGTCAATGGATGACTCCGAGGGTTTGAAAATCGAATGGGATTTCTCGCTGGTGAATATGCACGCATCCCTGTTCGGAAATATGTTGCGAAGCGCGTTACCGTTGCTCGTTACCGTAGAAAATTTTGATAAAAATTTCGACGAGTTGTGTTCGTTCTTTGTCGATTCCGTCCTGTCTGAGTGCGAGGAACTCGGAAATGCGGCTTTGGATAACTTCTTGCCGCTTCTGTTGGAGCACGACGAATCAACCACGAAAGGTATGCCAAGACCGTTGTGGAAAAAAGCGATGAAAGCGCTACACGTGGCGACAGAAAAAGCCACCTTACCGACATCTGTGTCTCCGCAAAAAACTCGCGTTGGGATCGCAACTTTCTTCGGTTCTTTGTACGATGGTAAATCGGATTCATTCGACGATGCCGATTGCCGAGGCGCTATCCTCGCATTACAACAGTTAATCAAATCTCCGTGTGTTGCCGGAGACGTGCAGCCTGTGGATGGCGTTCAATGGGACGTGCAGAAACGCGCGCTCAAGTCCATGCGGTTCATGTGCGCTAAATCGAAAGAAGGTAAAACCCGAACATTAGTGTGTGTGGAAACTTTCAACGTCTTGTTGAAAGAGTCCACTGGCTATGGCGAGCGCCAATCGACACAAACGCCTGCGGATTTGGCATTCGCCAAAGCGGGAATAGAAGCATTCTATGAAATGTACGATATGGTAGCGAACGATGAATCGAGAGCGGAGACGTATGGAGTAGCGATGACGGCTATCGCAAAACTCGCGCGTCGATGGAATGCGACACAAAAGCATAGGGTCACCGAAGAAGACGAAGGGTACGATGAAGTGGAATACATAGAGCAATTGAAAAACTGGAACGCGGTGTTGATGCAAAAGACCGCGTTGCAAGCGCTCGTGGTTGTTTCGAGAAGAGGTGTGGCGTCGTTGAATTCAGCGGAGATTTCCTCGAACAACGGCATATCTTCGAAAGCGGCGGCAAAATCGGATTGGTCGGCAACGGCAGATGCGTTCGAAACTGTATTGGGACAAAACGTTGAATTCATGAGCTCGAACGACGATAACGACGACGACCACGAGGCGATGTTAGATGAAGAAGATGATCAAGAAGAAGAAGGACAAGAGAACGAGAACAGCGCGAATGTCTCTCTCCAGGCTAAAAAAGCGAAAACATTTTCGGATCTCACGATTGCATCTGCCAAAGCGCTCGGTGAAGTTGTTCTGAAATGCTCCTCTACTGCCGAAGACGAGTGCGTCCTTCGCTTCTTGCGTTCGTTGGCGCGCGGATGCGCGGCGCCTCGCATCGATGTCGCTTTGGAAAGCTACGCGCAACTGTGCGATTTAACGCGTTTCGCCTCATACAAGGATGAGAAAAAGACGAGCGAAAGTGCGTTCTCGCATCGGGCTCGAGTGGCAGACTTAGCCTTCCCCAGACTCGTCGCGTGCACTAAGAACTTTTTAGAAGAGCACGCCAACGCGCCTTTGGATGCTTGGACGTACGATACCACTCGCGAGGCTTTGAAAATGTGCTCGACGTTAGCCGTGTCAAAGGATATCGCGCACTCGCAGAATAAAGTGTTGAACTCGATGCTCGAAAAGGCGAGAGAAAATAAAAGCAGCGAGAATAAAAATGAAGAACTCGCCTTGTGTGTTTTCGTATACGAGGCTTTGTCCAAAGCGGCTGCGGCTTCCGCGGTGAAAGACATTCAGGAGAGCGCCATGCTTGCATTACTCTGCGCAGGTAAATACTTGGGTCTTATTTTGTAATACAATGAATTCTTTATAAACTACTATTTGTATGGCAATTTCTACTCGTACAACACTTTATTCTCTCTTGTTTAAAAGTGCCTTAGCGTTTGCTTCAGCATCGGCCAAGTCATTCGATTGATACTTTGCCAACAACTCTCGCTTTTTCTTGGCAAGCACGAGCGCCTCTATGTCCGACTCGTCTGGAAGTGCCACGTACGCCTTTGGCGCGTCTACATCTACGTTTTTACTATTATGCATCGTCGTCGTCGTCGTCGTTCTAACTTCTTTTCTACCATCAACCAAAGCAGCTCCAGTCTCTTCATCCACCTCTACGCCCATATCAGCCGCTTTCAACGTTTGCATCGCCTTCCAATGTTCCACCGCTTCTTTCTTCAACTGAATTTCCGCCTCTCTCTCCTTCTGTAAAAAATCCCCGTCCTCTTCGTCGTCGTTGAACCCGAAATACTTCGCGTCCGCCCTCTTCAACATCTCCGTTTTCGTTCGTTTCTTCCTTCTCGCTTTCCCTTCCTCGTCTTCCTCTTCTTTCTTCTCGAATAATTCCTTCACGCCGGGTAAATTTTTCGCCGCGCCGAAATACTTGTAGTGCCTCGCCGCGCCTTCCAACTTCTCGTGTCCTTTCGGCTTCACGCTCACCCCGCCTTCCTCGATCCCCCCACCGCGAATGATGTAATTCGGCCCTCCCAACTCTTTTATCCGCATTTCCCACTGCCACTTCTCCTTCAACAATTTGTTAATCTCGTCGTTCAAATCTCGCAACCGGTGTTCGCCCAATCCTTCGTTTTGGATTTCCATCACTTTCCTTCCCACTTCGCGCAGGATTTGCGTGCGAAATTTATCCGCCTGCGAAAGATCGTCGCACTTCATCGTGTGATTCGGCCTGCGTCCCGAGCGGTCCACGCCGGAGAGGAGCTCTTGTTTCCCGCTCACCCATTTGTTGAACATGCCCTGTTGTTCGCATCAGAAGAAGAAGAAAGAAGAGGAAAGAAAGAGTCAGAGCCGTCGAAATTGGAAAAAAAAGGCCTCCCTCCCGGCTCAAAACAAAAGAGAGAAAAGAAGAGAGAGAAGAGAGAGAAAAAGAGGAGATTTCCGAAACGCGCACGTTCGCTTTTTCTTGGTTCCTCGCCATAATGGTCGTTCGTCTCGCGTTCGATTTGTTGTTATCGCGAAGAAGAAGCGCTTAATATAAGAAGCGTGTGGTTTCTGTTTGGTCCAACGCGTGTGCGCCTTTTTTGAAGAAAAATCAGCAAAAAAAATTGGAAAATCACACGCGCATACTACATACAAACAGCCTATCGTCATAACGGCGTTCTTTTCTGTTCTCGTCTCGGATTTATATCGCAACTTTGCGAGAAACTAATATCGCGCGTAGAGCAGAGATCATATTATCTTTACGGGGTGTAATTTGAGCAGCAGCAGCAGCAATAAGAATATGGTTTTATTGCGAATCCGAACGCGCGATGGTACCGAACGTCTCGACTGTCCCGAGGGAGAGTGCAAAACAATCTCGGACGTGCAAAAGCGGATCGCGTCGCAACCGTGGGGAGTCCCGGTCGAGAAGCAGACGATGAGCACAGATCCGAGTCTTTTGTTGTTGGCATCATCGAGTAAAGAGAATGGGGAGAAGAAGACGATGGAGGCGCCGGAGATTTTGAGTCCGAGGAAGACGCTGAAAGCGTTGCATCTGAACCACGGGGACATTTTGTACATGGCGTACGGCGACGCGGAGCGGCAATCGACGAAGATGAAAGTGAACGTGGAAACGAAACCGTTCGGGGCAAAATCGACGATCGATGAGATGATCGCGAAGCAGATTCGGATTGGACGGCAGGAGAGAGGAAACGTCGCGTCGGTGTCGTTTTGCGGCGAAGCGGCGAATCAGTTTCAGAGTTACGTGAATAATACGCTCGGGTTTAAGCAAAGCAGATTCGGGTGGTTGTACGGGACAAAGACGAAGAAAAAGCGCGTGGAGAAGACGGAGGAGGAAGAGAAGAATAAAGGTAAGAACGGAAAAAAAGAAGAGAAAGAGGAGGAAGAAGAAATCACGGAGTTATTCGCGGATGTGATTTACGAGCCGAATCAAAACGGAAACGCGTACGTGGCGTTCGTGGACGAGGAGGACGAGGAAAGCCAAACGGCGGATGCGATTGCAAACGCGATGGGATACGAAAGAATCGGGTGCGTGTTTAATCAAAGCGACGCGGATCGAGGCGACGAGTCGGTGTCCGCGATGAGCGCGCACGAGGTGACGTTGTGCGCGAAACTGCAAGCGAAGTACGGGAAAGAGTTTGTGACGGTCATCGTCATGCAATTCGAAGACGAAGACGACGAGATGCAGGTGACGTTCGAGGCGTTTCAAGTGTCTGACCAGTGCGTCAAGTTGTACGAGGAAGGTTTCTTCGAGTTGGACGAAGAGACGGGCGTGGCAAAGCTTCCAAACGCCTCTTCCTCGTCCGGCGACGACGCGCAAGAAAAGAAAGAAAAAGAAGAACACGACTCGTTTAGCAATTGGGGCAGTCACACGAAGCTCGTCAAACCCGTCATGGTCGAGCGCAAAGACGTGACCGAGGTGGACAACGATTTCTGGATCGTCGCAGTCCCAATCAAAGACCACACCGGAACCTCCATGTCTGGATTCCCGATCGAAAATAGACTCCACCCGACGCAAACCGCGGACGACATCCGCTCGGCGATTAACTCTCGATCCGCCTGTTCCTCCTACGCCGAAAAGTTGAGAGATTTTCATTTGCTCTTGTTCTTATCCAAACAAATGGATAAGAACGACGTGTTAGCCATCGCGGCGAGCACGAACAATTACATCGACGGCGGAGAACTTTCCGAAGGGTATAAAGTGTTGATCGAGGCTATAGCCGGTATCGCTTGATCGATCGTACCGTGGATATATAGCAATTTGTAATAAAAAAAAAGCGCGAAAACGCTTGTTTTTCATCCTCGAAGAAAAAGAAAAAAGAAAAAAATAAATATTCATCACATTAAAACGCGCGCGCAGACGCAACACAAAAGGATGCCGCAAGCGATCCCTCCTCGAGACGACCCAGCCTTGGTCGCGCCGACGCACCTGCCAAACGTCCCGCTCCAACCGCTCACCTCCGAGAACGAGAAAAACCCAGACGTTGGTTCGTTCCCCACGAATGTAAACGCGTTCAAAAATGATCCGTTTTTCCACGAGCACAAGTCGCTCCCGGACGAGGACACGATGCCGATTCGAGTGAAAATATCCACGGCGTGGAATAACTTGCCGTCTCGCGAGAAGTTACAGTCGAAAGGACACGTGGTTCACGTCCCGAAAAACGGGAAAACCACCATTCGAAAATTCAAAGAACAACTCGCGGAATTAGAGGGATTCCCAGACGCGACGCGCATGCAACTCCTCTGGTTCGCCAAAGTCCTCGGTCGAAAATACGACTACGACGACCTCCCCCGCGGCACACCAACCGACCACCTCAACGAATACATCCCGGACGAACGCACCTTAACCTTAAACGATTACAACGTCATCCCCTGGCTCCTAAAATTCCCGCACTGGGAAATCGTCGCCACCGTCCTCGACCGCGCGCCGCCGGACAGGTACGAAGCCATCCACCGCGCCGTCGCGACGAGTAAAGGCATCAAAGACGTCGATAAATACATACGCAAATTGAAGAAAACGGATAAATGGACGACGTTTTTGGAAACCGACGAGGTGCAAACGAAGAAAAACAGAGAGATGCGTTTAGGGAGCGGCGCGTAGTAAACGTATGTATTCTCTCCTTGGGCGGGCGGCGTATTTTTTTCTCTCTCTCTTGATTGTGATGGTCAAAGGCAACCGTTCGTCGTTCTTTTGACGCGTGGGGAGTTTTTTTTTTGAAAAAAAAATTGATATTTATAAGCACAAAAACTTCACACTTACTACCGCTCTCTCGTTACTTAATCTCTCTCTTTCGAGCACGCGCAGACGCACCACACACGCGAGAGGAGGAGCGTTTGGTGTTCTTTTTATCACGGGCGCGGGGGAGATTCTTTGTTCTTATACGTTTCGCGTTTTCGAGCGGCTCTTTTTTTTTCAAAAACGAGTTTAGGGAAATTGGAAATTTTTTCTCTCTGGTCTTCGGAAATTTATTATAAATAATGTCGAACCCGTTCGATATCCCGACGCCGCCGAAGAAGCGAACGCCGAACAACTCTCGCGACGATTACGAGGAGATGTTTCCGTCCTCTTCGGCTGGTTTGGGAAACGGTGCAAATACTAATAACGTTGCCGCGCGAATGTACGCGGACGAGGAGGACGAGGAGGATGCCTCGCCGTGGGGGACGAATACGAATACGAGGTACACGCAGAGCGCGGATTATCATCGGTCGATCGATACGGAGGTGAGGTCGTCCGGGAGCGGGTTTCACGGCGGCGGGATGGCGCAATCTGGAGGGTATTTTGGTCGGGGCGATTACGAGGAAGAGGAGGAGGAGTTGGACGAAGAGGACGGCGACGCGGCGAGGTACGGGACGCAAGGGACGAATACGCAGAGGAGTTCGTATAATTCGGCTATGCAAACGCAGTCGACGACGGCAGGTGGTGGTGTCGGCGGTGGTGGTAGTCATATGGGGGTTCGTTCGTCTCTGCAAAGTGGTGGGAGCATCACCCCGCCGCAGGCGACGAGTCCTAATCCGGGACGAACGTCGACGAGCTCGTTGAGAACGTCCGTCTCCGCGGAGAGCTATAAATCGTTCGGGAATAGGTTGAGGAACGTAATCAAGCAATCGCAAGAACACGGGAGTCGCGTGAAGGCGAAGAACGACGCGAGGGCGGAAGAACTGGCGATGAATCGAAGGTACAAGGGCGGTCACCAGTTGTTGTTGGAGAATTCGAGGCAAGAGGTGACGGTAGCGTCTTCGTACGGGACGTTAGATCCACAACAGCCGAGGTCGTTAGACGTTTCGAGAGACTCGAGAGATGAGCGAGGCGGAGGTGGTGGAGGTCCACCGGGAAGTGCGCAGAAGAAAGTTGGGTTCTTTGCGCGTCGACGCGGCGCGAGTTCGGAATCCGTCGATCAGCAACAACAGCCTCCTCAGGCGGAAGGAGAGATAAAATCGAAGAAAACTTTGAAGCACAAGATGAAAAGTTTACAGCGACGCACGGGACAAATGGTCCTCGAAACCGTTCGCGTCGTCGAGAAACCGAAAGACGAAGACTTCAACAACTTGTGGAAGCGCGTCCAGAAATCCGATAAAATTTTGCAACAACTCGGCAAAGAGTCTACGAAATTTTTAGCCGCTTTGAAAGAAGTATCTCTCCGCTCGAAGGAGATTTCGACGCTACTCTTACAGTACGCCGAAGGAGACGAGAGCGAGGACCCTCGTGATCATGCCAACGCCGCTCGTAGCCAAGGAGGATACGAAGACATCGAGTTTCGAAAACAGAAAGATTTAGTCATCGAGAAAGCGACCAAGTTACTCGACGTGACGCGATCGATAGACGACCGAATCATCCCAATGTGTGCGGATGCCATGCAAAACTCGTTTTGTACTATTCGCGAGAAACGTTCGGAGCAGTTCCCTACGTACCAACCGTGCGTGGATAAGCGCACGGCGTACATGCGCGACATGGACGCCTACGAACGTCGCTTGGAAGCGGCTCAAAACGCCAAGAAGAAAGACATGGAATACATCGACAAATCGAAACGTAAAGCTGATCTCTCGCAAAACCGTTTCCAAACCTTCTCCTCGCGCTTGGTCGAAGATTTAGTCCTTTTCGATGGCAGTCGTTTCGAAACGTGCGGCGAGTTGGTCGATACGTTCGCGGAGAGCTTAAATTTCACCGTCGATCGAGAACAAGACGTCTTGAAGCTCGTCGGCGGAACGAGCGATAAGTAATAAAACAATACAAGCACACAAATAGAACCGCGCTAATATTTCTCACGTAGATAACAACACGAAAAACCTCTCTCTCTCTCTCTCTCTCTCTGCTATAAATGCATACACGCATCGCACACTTTTTTTTAATCCTCGTTCTTCTCCTCGCCGCCGACGCTTCGAGGAGGTCTATTTTTCATCTTCAACCCAGGACTTAACTTCTCAATCAAATCGTATGCCTGGTTAATCACATCCGCTTCGCTCTGCGCCATCGCCAACACGTCCCCAACCGCTTCCTTCATCGCACGGTCTCTCTCTCGCGGATCTTTAATGTCGTCTTCGTCGGACGGGTACCCTTCCTCCGCGAACGCTTTCATAGATTCCGACATGTTTTCTTTATCTCCGTAGCCCATGGATTTGGCGTCGTCTCCTTCGATGGCTTTTTTTGGTGTCATTATCGTCGCGGCTCTTCCTCGCGAGGACGAAGAGGACGTTCGTCGGGAAGAGAAGACTCTCGAAGACGTCGTCGTCGGGGCGATCGTTGTCGCGAAAGAGCGCGCGGCGAACATGGTTTTGCGGTGTTAAAAAAAATGAAGAGACGCACAAAGATAAAAAAACGTTTTGAGCGATGTGCGGCGCGTGTATATTTCTTTTTGTATTTCAGTGTTTTTACATTTTAAAACGGATGCAGTGCGTGTTTCTCCCTCTCTGTGTCGCGCGAAGACGCTTTTTTTAACCTCACGTCACGATGTCCTTCGCGAGAAGCGATATGGAGAGTTTCGTCTCTTTCGCAGCCGGAGCGTTTCGCGCGCGCGTTGCGAGACTCGTCTCCTCTCGTTTCGTTTTTTTCTCTTCCTTTCCCTTCCTCTCTCTGCTATCGACAGTAATATTTTCAAATCACCTTGGTAAACCGCACGCCGTTGATAATACCACCCATCATCGCCTTTCTCACGTTGGCCTTGAAATTCGAGGTCGATTGCATCAAATCCTTCGCCGCTTCGCTATTCAACGGGTCGCTCGCGTTTGGATCGATGAACAAAAACAGCAAACCAAAAATGACGCTCGTGACCGTTTGCACCGGACTCCAATCTTCGCGCAAAACGTTCAAACAAATGTTCCCTTGCGTGTCTAGATTTGGGTGATACACTTTTTGGTCGCACAACACTTTCGGCGGTTCGTGCGGGTACGAGTCTGGGATTTTAAACGTAAACGTAAACGTGCCGCCTTGCCAATAGTTTTCGCTCGGTTTAATTTCAATCTGGAAGTTCATCAAGTCGTTCTTGCCGTTCGGAAACTTAATCGCCATGCCTTTTTCCAACTTCAATTCCGCTAAATCTGTACCAACGTGTGTGCGCGCGAGAGAGAGAAAGAAACGCGGTCAGAGCTCGGTTTCGATTTTAAAGAAAATCAGAGAGAGAGAGAGTCAACAAAACAGAAGAGAGGAAGTTTTCACCTTTGGCTAACCGAATCTCCCCGGCGCTTTTCTGCGGGCCTTCCTTCCCGCTCGACGCGGCCGCCGCGGCGCGCTTCTCCGCCTCTTCCGCTTGCTTTTTCTGCATATGTGTTGATGATGACAATAAAAGAGAGAGAGTCGTTGTTACGCGCGTCAGTAAGAGAGAGAGAGAGAGAGAAAACGTGTACGCGAAAAGCGCGCTGAGATGAGATTTGAAAACGGGGAGAAGAGACAAAACGAAACGAAAACGAACCTTTGCGGCTACCAGTTTAATCATCTCTCTCTCTCTCTCTCCCTACGCGATGCGTGCGCTAATTGCTACTGCTCTCTCTTTCTCTCTCTCTCTCTCCACGCTTCCAACGCGCGCGCGCGTGCGGTGTTGTGTAAGTGTTTCGTCTCGTTTGCGTTCCACAAATAACTGAAAATCGGGAACGTTTAGGGTTTAGAGCTTTTGGATAAAGAGAGCGCACAAAGAGATGCATCTTCCACACATAACGAGCGCGCGCGCGGAAACGGACGACGCAAAGATATATATATATATATAACACAAACATGTTTGCGACGACAACTCAGATGAACAGCGCCTCCTTGTCTTCTTCTTCTTCTTTTGCGAAGAGAAGAACAACTTCTTCTTCTTCTTCTTCATCGTCGAAGAAAGTAATCCATCGTCGCGTCTCCGCGATGGCATCGAACAACGAGTCTCGATACGGCGCGTGCTGGCCTGGAACCGCGACGCCGACGCCGGAAGAGTTGGCGTTTGAGTTAGGGAACGGGAACGTGAAGAAGATTTCTTTGCTCGGGTCGACCGGGTCGATTGGGACGCAAACTTTGGACATCGTGGAGGAACACCCGGATAAATTCGAGTGCGTGGCGTTCGCGTGCGGGAGGAACATCGAATTAGCGGCGAAACAGATTGAAAAGTTTCAACCGCAGATGGTTTCGGTGCAAGACGGGAGCGATATCGCGAAATTGAAAGATATTTTGAAAGCGAACGGGTATAACGGACCGATGCCGGAGTTGGTGGACGGGAACGACGGGATGTGCGCGGTGGCCGCGCACAAGGATTGCGAAGCGGTCGTGACTGGGATCGTCGGGTGCGCTGGGTTGCCGCCGACCGTGGCAGCGATTAACGCGAAGAAGAACATTTGCTTGGCGAACAAGGAGACTTTAATCGCCGGTGGTCCGGCTATTGTGCCGTTGGCGGTGAAGAATGGCGTGAAAATTTTACCGGCCGATTCCGAGCACTCGGCGTTGTTTCAGTGCATGCAAGGTTTACCGCCGGGAGCGTTACGCAGAATCATCTTGACTGCCTCTGGTGGGGCATTCAGAGACGTCGACCTCGCGGAAATGCAGCGCATGGCCGAGCAAGAGCCGGAAAAGTTACACGCGAAAGCGACTACGCACCCGAACTGGGACATGGGCGCCAAAATCACCTGCGACTCCGCGACGTTGATGAACAAAGCCTTGGAAGTCATCGAAGCGCACTACCTCTACGGTACCTCCTACGATAACATCGACGTCGTCA
>Ga0255765_1000506_pt1 | contig 52349 bp, 44 predicted proteins | sample 041ome_8_FD_179965 | JGI IMG/M metagenome (GOLD analysis project Ga0255765, IMG submission 179965) | Coastal salt marsh microbial communities from the Groves Creek Marsh, Skidaway Island, Georgia - 041407BS metaG (version 2) | ecosystem: Environmental > Aquatic > Marine > Intertidal zone > Salt...
CTTAATGACAACAGTATTTCTATACAAAAAAAATCAATCAAACTTGGTAACAAAATTAAAACTATTGGCGAATACTCTGTTGAGATAGATCTTCACCCAGAAGTAAATTGTTCACTGAATATTGAGATCTTATCCCCTAAAAGTTCTTCCTAAGACTATCTTTTTATTAAATTCCTACTAATTTATATTTGTGCAAAAGACTTATGACAGCTTAAAAGATAATGATATTGAGGTTATTTTACTCTCATATTTAATCAAGCATCCTGAACTTTTAGATACACATTTTGAACATATTTCACATAATTTATTTGCTAACCCTGAAAATTTAAAAATTTTTAGAGTGATTGAGGATTTTCATCAATCTCAAAAAAATATCTCCACAGATACTATTAAAAATTACATTCCTGATATTCATTCCCAAACCTTAAAAGATCTAACGCTTCAAATAGATCAAATAGTTTTTTCAAAAGAAATTTTTTTAAACTACATTGAAAGTCTTCAGGAGCTATATCTTAGAAGAGAACTCTTTAAATTAACCCAAGATAAGAATAATGAAGCCACAACTTTTCAAACATCCAATAATATAAAAGAAATTTTTTTAGATTTAGAAAAAAAAATATTTGATTTATCTAACTTTAAAAATGAAAATTATGAATTTAAAGATTTTGCTTCTGTTACAAAATCCTCTCTTCAACTGGTTGAAAAAGCATTTAAGAAAAAAGGTCAGTATTCTGGAGTTGTGTCTGGTTTTAATGATTTAGATAATATGTTGGGAGGGCTGCAAAATTCCGATCTTGTAATCTTAGCCGGAAGACCTTCAATGGGAAAAACAGCACTAGCTACTAATATTGCATTTAATGCTGCAAAATACTATTCAAATGAAGAGGAAAAGGGTTCTGTGGTGATGTTCTCATTAGAGATGTCCGCAGAACAAATAGGTCTTAGAATTTTAGCGGAACAATCTCGTATACCTAGTGATAAACTTCGCAAAGGTGAATTAAATGAAAAAGACTCAGCTGCACTTTCATCAACCTATCAAGAAATACATCAATTAAATTTTTTCTTTGATGATAGCCCAAATCTGACTGTTTCTGAACTCCGCTCAAAATTAAGACGCTACAAAAAGCTTTATAACATAAAATTAGTTTTGATTGATTATCTTCAACTTATTAAATCAGAACGCAGCAGAGATAACAGGGTTAATGAGCTATCTGAGATTACAAGAAGTTTAAAACAACTTGCAAAGGAATTTGACTTACCAGTAGTTTCTCTCTCCCAATTATCTCGTCAAGTTGAGAATAGAGATGATAAAAGACCTCTACTCTCAGATTTAAGAGAGTCTGGAAGTATTGAGCAAGACGCTGATGTTGTAATGTTTATTTATAGAGAAAGCTATTACCTCCAACGAAATGAACCCACCAGAGGGCCCGATGAATCTCAGGAGTCGTATCAAAAAAAACATGATGCTTGGAAAGATAGAAATGAAGAGGTTTTTAATAAAGCTGAACTCATTGTGGCTAAACAAAGAAATGGTCCGACAGGAAAGATTGATTTATACTTCGATGATAAATATACCAAATTTCTGGGTATGGATAAAAATAATAACCATTAATTAAATGCAATTTATTGAAAGTATTGGCGCTACTGCTCTTAATTTTATCAGAGTAATTGGTAAAATAGTTTTATTTATCTATCTTTTTTTTAGATTTATTTTTAAACCCAAATTTTATTTTCGACATAATTTAAAATACTTTATTGAAATTTTTATTTCTTCTATCCCCATCATAGCCCTAACAGGAATTTTTTCTGGAATGGTTCTAGCATTACAATCTTACACGGGTTTTTCACGTTTTTCTGCTGAGTCAGCTATACCAAATATAGTGGTACTTACATTAACAAGAGAACTTGGTCCCGTTTTAACTGGTTTGATGATTTCAGCAAGGGTTGGTTCTGCTATTGCAGCAGAGATAGCAACTATGAGAGTTACAGAGCAAATAGATGCCCTCAAAACACTTAATACAAATTACTTTAATTATCTTGTGACTCCAAGAGTATTAAGTCTTACGCTAGCCATGCCTATTTTTGTTACTATTGTCGATTTTATTGGTGTTGCGGGTGGGTACTTAGTAAGTGTTTATCGTTTAGGTTTCAATGAAAATATGTATTTGATCAATACCATAGATTTTATAAGTTTTTCAGATTATTTATCAGGAGTTATTAAAGCCACAGTTTTTGGATTTATCATATCTATCATTAGTTGTTATAACGGTCTTTATTCTAAAAAAGGTGCTTTTGGTGTTGGTTCTGCTACTACAAATGCTGTAGTGATATCCTCAATTTTAATTTTAATTTTTAATTATTTTCTTACTGAGGTTTTTTTTTAAGATGGAAATAAAAATAGAAAAATTATCCAAAAAATTTGGAGCTAATCACGTTCTCAAAAATATTAATCTTTTGATTGAAAAAAATAAATCAACAATAATTCTTGGCAAATCAGGATGCGGAAAATCTGTCTTACTTAAAATTATTTACCAATTAATTAAAAATGATGAAGGAAGTATATTTTACGATAAAAAGAAAATTGTAGATATAGATAAGTTTGGAATGCTTTTTCAGTACGGGGCATTATTTGATAGTCTTACAGTTGCTGAAAATATTGCATTTATTGATTTTATTGATGGTAAAAAGAATTATAAAAATAAAGTAATAAATTCCCTTAAAGAAGTAGGTTTATCTGCTGATATTTATGATAAATATCCCTCAGAAATTTCCGGTGGTATGAAAAAAAGAGTAGCACTAGCTAGAGCTCTTTTTAAAAACCCTAAAGTGATTTTTTTAGATGAGCCAACAACAGGCTTAGATCCCATAAATAGTGATATGATCAATGAATTAATTATCAGAATCATCAAAAAGAAAAAAATGACTGCCGTCACAATTACTCATGACATCCAAAGCGCTCTAAAAACAGGTGATAATTATTTTTTTCTGAATAATGGAGTGGTTGAAGACTCTGGAAAATGTAATTTAATGTTGAAATCAAAGAATAAGTTAATGAATGAATTTCTATTAGGTGTCAAAAAACTTCAAAATAGTTAATGGCTTTTAATAACTTAAATTATATCGACTATATTTACTTAACTTTTTTAATTTTATTTACAATCTTTTTTGCTCTTAAAGGTGCTACAAAGTCAATTAACTACAGTCTAAAAATTCTTTTATCTATTTCTATCCCATTTCTATTTTATAAAAAAGCATCGAACTCCATTTTAACTAAATTGGATATACAATTTTTTAATAATCTAGCAGACTCAAATAAAATTTTTTTTGAGATAATTACTTTTATATCCATATTTCTAATAGTTTATATAGCCTACTCTATTTTGGAAAAGGCAATCAATATCAAACCACCATCACAACTAGAATTTAAAATAATTGATATAGTTATTGGAGGAGCTTATGGTTTTTTGATATTTACCTTTCTCTTTTATATTTCCTTCTCAATTTTTCTTAATAAACATATAACAATTAATAACCCTCTTACTGAATTTAATATTTCTTTTTATGAAAAAATTCTTAATAAAAAAAATGACAATAATTTAAATATTAATCAAAAAAACAATGATAAAGTCCCGAAGGAGAATTTAAAAAAAACTGATGAGTTATATTAATCAAGATAGATTTATCGATCATTGTGCTGTTTTTGGGACATATGATTTAAAAGAATCTATCTATTCCACTATTTTGGGGCTTCATGCTCTACAGCATCGGGGTCAAGAGGCCTCTGGGGTATTTTATTTTCAAGAAAGTGGGTTATTTTCTTTTAAAAAGGGTATAGGGAAAGTTTCTGAAGTATATGCCGGATTTGATCATGAAAAAATTGAAAATCCTAGAGTAACAAATGGTCATAATCGTTATTCCACATTTGGTGGTAGCGAAGAAAAAAATATTCAACCTTTATATGCCCAAATTAATAAAGACAATATTTCTATTTCACATAACGGCAATATTACTAATGCTCATTATTTAAAACAAAATTTACTTGAAGATGGGTGTATTTTTCAATCTGATATGGATACTGAGGTTATTCTTCATCTAATAGCCAAAAGTAAAGAGACTAATATTATTGAAAAAATTCAAGATGCTCTTAGAAAAGTAGAAGGGGCATACTCACTCATAATTACATACAATGATGAAATTATAGCAATCAGAGATCCTAATGGAATCCGACCCCTTGTTTTAGGAAAAAAAGATAACGGTTTTGTCCTTTCATCTGAGACTTGTGGCTTAGATATTATCAATGCTACATTTGAGCGAGAAATTGATCCTGGCGAAATCCTTTTAATCAATGACAAGGGTATAAAATCATTTTCAATAGCCAATAAAGTTAATAAAACATTTTGTATTTTTGAGTATATTTATTTTGCAAGACCTGATTCAAATTTTCTTAATCAAAATGTCTATGAAGCGAGAATTAATATTGGCAAGCAACTATATTTGGAAAATAAAAAAAATAATTCTGATATAGTAATTCCTGTTCCTGACTCTGGATTGGCATCAGCTATAGGATACTCGGAAGCTTCCGGAATACCTTTTCAACTTGGCATTATTCGAAATCACTATGTGGGAAGATCGTTTATTCAACCAAAACAAGAATTAAGAGATTTGGCAGTAAAAATGAAACACAATGTCAATCTTAAATTACTTCAAGGCAAGTCAATTACCTTGATAGATGACTCTATAGTTCGGGGGACGACTAGTAAAAAAATCGTAAGTCTTTTAAAAAATGCAGGAGTAAAAAAAATACACTTTAAAGTTGCGTCACCAGCTATAATTGGATCATGTTACTATGGGGTCGACACTCCAAATGAAGACAATCTGATTGCTAATATTAAAAATCTTGAAGAAATAAAAGACTATTTAGAAGTTGACACTTTACAGTATCTTTCTTTAGAAGGGCTTTATAAAGCAGTTAATGGCAATCAAGGTTATTGTGATGCGTGTTTTACAAAAAAATATCCCGTTCCTCTAATTGATCAAACATTAAAAAAACAACAAAAAGAACAAATTAAGCTAGTTTGAATAACAGTTTAATTATTCATTATCATGGTAAAATAAAGTATTCAGAAAAAGACAATATCATTCTGATCTCAGAAGATAGCAATTGGAAAAACGACTCCATAAAAAAACAACTTCAAATTGATTTTTTAAATATAGAAGACTATGTAAAAGCTACCCAACTCATTAATCAAGAATTTAATGAAATAAATAAAATAATTATTATTAATGATAGCTATGATTTAAATATGATCTCATATCAATACGACTATGAATTAATCAAAAAAAACTATTATTCAGTTGGTAATTTAATTTTTTTTATAAATTTGTTATTAGATAAGTTTGCAGAAAATATGATTTTTGAGTTACTTTTAGAAGAAGAAAGCCACTTTAAGGTTCACTTAAACAATTTTAATTTATCCCTAAAACATTACTTAAAAACTCTACAAAAAGATCTATCAAAAAAATATAATTTAAATTTAAAATATTAAATTAAAATTAATACCCTTTAGATTTAGTTCTCTAATTAATATTTTTGATAAAAAGTTTTTGATATGCGGTTTGATATTTTTTTTATTAAAATTACAAGAAATCTTAAAATAGTTTTTTTGATTAACAGTAAATGCAGTAATAAAGTAGATTTTAAATTCTTTAGAATTTTTTTGAATTTTACCTAATTCCCCGTTAATAGACTTGATCATTTTATTTAAATATGAAGTCTTAAAGAAAAATTTATTATTTAAATGATCGTGTATTAATTCTAAAATTTTAGACTTTGATAAATTTATTGCTGATATAAAGTGAATATTTAAAGAACTATAGTAATTATGATTATTTGATAAATAATCTAAAAATTTCTTTTGATAGATATTTTTTTCCATTATTAAATCCATTTTATTTACAAGAACTAAAAAAGGCTTATTTCTCTTTGAAAGCGATCCAATAAGTGAAAGATCTAACTTTGACTCTGAAGTTGAATCTAACAATAAAACTATAAGTGATGCATTTTTAATAAAATATTCTGATTGATTGATTGAAAACTTCTCAAAATCATTATTTTTTCTATTAGATCTGCTTCTAATAAATCCTGCCGTATCAATAAAACGTAATGTCTCTTTTTGATATTGAATATCCCAATTAACGGAGTCACGAGTTGTGTGCAGTTGGGGCGATGTTTTAGATAACTGAATATTAGTAATTTTATTAAACAAAGTAGATTTACCAGTATTTTCTTTACCAAAAATAACAATAGTGCTTATTTCCTTTTTTTGAAAAGTCTCATCTGTTATTAAATTTTTATCTGATAAAAAATTATATAGATCTAAAAAATTATCTTTTTGATTTGCAAAAGTTTTTGAAAATAAATTTGGAATAAAATTTATAAAGTTTAAAGATTTGAAATTAAAATAATAAATTTTTAAGTTTAGAGAATTAATATATTTACAAATTTTTAAATCTTGATCAGTAAAGTTTTCAGATAGATAAATAAAATTAATATTAGAAATTTTAAGATTTTTAATTCTGTCATAAATTTCTTTGAATTCTGATATATTATAAAAACCTGGAGTGTCATATAAGTAATAATGAAAGTTATTTGTAGAAATTTCTTTACGTATTATGTCCACAGTTGTATTTTCTTTCGGATTTGAAATAGTTCTATGATCCTTAGAAAAAAGATTGAATAAATGAGATTTGCCCTCATTTACTTTTCCAATTATGAAGTAGTTATTCAATTAGAGTATAAAGATTTTTACTATCTGCAAAATAATATTGATTGTTACTATTAAATACTTTTAAAAAATCTTGAAATTTTTGTTTAATTGAATAAATAAGATCTCCATCTAAGTTTATAATATATAATCCATCTTGATTAGCTAAATAGAGATTTGCATCGTCGATCCAAAAATTAAAAGGATTTTCAAGTTTGTGCGATATATCTTTTTGTAATTGGCCTTGAGATGAAAAAATATTGACTTTATTGTAGGTTAAAACATATAGGTTTTTATTTTCATCAATGAAATAGTCAATAATGGGGCTGGAAATATCAGTCTCCCATAAAATTTCAGAAGTTACTGGATTGAAAACAGAAACTAATCCTTTTTTTTCTATAAAATAAATAAAATTATCAATATGAAATGGGGCGTCTATAAATTCTTCGAATATACCCACTTGGGATAGAATGTTTAAATCCTCCAAATAATAGTTAGTCTCTGGATTATTGTTTTGCTGGTTTAAAAAAACCAATGTTCCAGAATTATAAAGTATTATATTGATATTATTATAGGGGTAAATATTTGAAGATTTTGTTATTCCGTGATTAACATCAAAATTTCCATTAACAGCAAAAATATTATTTTTTAAATCAATTTCAATAACATCACCAAAAACACTAAAGGCAATTATTTTTGAGGATTTAGAAAAAGTATTTTGGCTCAAAAAAATTTGTAAATCTTGTATTAATTCAAAATTATTTTGCAATAATTTAAAAACTTTACCTTGATTTGTTAAGACAAAGAGATTTTTTTCAAAAGAGGAAATATGAATTATTTCTTCATCTTTATTTAGTTTGATTTTATTACGATTTATTTCTTTGAAATCATTTTTATTTAATGAATAAAAATCATTTTTCTTGTTGTAATAAATTTCATTTTCTAGAAATAAAAAATTAGTTTTTTTATCAATGGTAGTCACTTTTTGAAAATCAATTGAATTTTTAAAATTCAACTTTTTATCAGGGGGGTAGAGCACCTCTCCTATTTTAAATTCTTCGTTATTATCTAAGACAATTGCATTGCTTAAGAACACTTCTTCAATATCATTACTTGGAATATAATCGGGTTCTATAGTTCCTAAATATTGATTACAAGATGAAAGGATAAGTAAAAAGCCAATAAGCTTAACTATTTTCATTTTTCAATCGACTGATAGCCTTGATGAAAAAATTTTCAATTTTTTCACTATTATCTTGATAGATTATGTCAAAATTATTTATATCTAAATTAAGATAATATATTTTTGCAATATCGCTAAAAATAAAATTTTCATCTAAAGATAATGATTTTAAAGTTCCAGGGTCCAAATCAATAATCGCTTTTTTTAAAAGAATTATATCTCTATCAAGTTTTTCATATTTATCTAAATTCTCTATTGAAGCTAAATTCAAATCAGCAAAAAAAGAAACATTTGGATCTTCAATCTTTGACAAGTAAGTCATTTTTTGATCAATATCTTGAATATCCTCGTTGTAGAGGCTAGCTAGATAAATATCAAAATACTTTTCTGTGTCTCTATTTGATTTAGAAATCAAAAAATACGAAAGAAAGATTAAAAAAAAACCAATAATAGCAATAATAGCAATATTTTTCTTATTTATTAACTTTTCCATTTTATTGAACAACCCATACTTGGACTTTGTTGTGGGGAACAATACCCCTTAGAAATTACTTCTTCAACAGCATAATATAATTCTGGTTCACCCATTTCTGGATCTTTTCCATTTGAATCCAGTCTTCCTCTATAATGTAATTTAAAATCTTTACCAAAATAATAAAACTCTGGCGTACACAAAGCTTGGAATTTTCTTGCTATAGTCTGATCACTATCAACTATATATTCAAAATCAAAGTTAGCTCTTAAGGTCTGCTTCAATAAATTATGATTACTATCCTCAGAATATGCAGATTGGTCATTAGACATAATTGCTAGGGAATTTACGCTTAACTCTTTCAGACGAGTTGTTTCAATTGATATTTTGTTTTCAATTGACCTCACATATGGACAATGGTTGCATATAAACATAGCCAATAATCCATTCAAACCTGCTATTTCATAAAAAGAACTTTTTAAACCTTTGATGCTTGTGAATTCAAAATTATCAGGTCTCCAACCAAAATTACAACTTGAAGAATTTAAAAGTACCATTTATTTTAATATATATTGAAAATTATAAACTTAAATAATAATCCTAATTATTCTATTCCAAAAAAAACATTTCAATATCTTTTAAGTACTTACTCATATGGGCTATCTAAAAACATATGGAAAAATTATTCAATACAAACAGCTGATACAAAAAACTCAAAGACTAATATTACTTTTTATAAATCAAATTTCTCTTTTCCTATTATTAAAATCAATTACTCAAATAAATACGATCGTGAATCATTTGAAGTATCCTATAATAATAAAAAAAAAAATTTTAATGACCTATCCTCACTAAATGTCTGGCTGAAGAATTATTTTTTTTCTAAACCTAAAATATAAATTTCCTTCGATTTTTTGTCTGAAGCAATAGGTTTAACATAACTTGCTTTTTTAAATTGAGATTTAACTTCTTTAAATAAAGCTTCTGTATCTTCTCCTTGAAAATTTTTGACTAAAAATGATCCGCCTTGTTTTAAAAAGTTTTTTATAAATTGGTAAGATAGCAAACTTAAATTATAGCTATTTGACTGATCTAGGAACTGATTACCCGATGTATTTGGGGCTATATCAGAAATAATGACATCAAAATAATAATCTTTTGACATGAAAAGAGATGAAATCTTATCGTATTCATTTAAATCAAAATTATAAAAAGTAAAATTCTTACTAAATTCTTTCTCCATTGGGAGAATATCGACCCCCACTACACTTTGATTTCTATTTTTGTTTAATATGTATTGGGTCCATCCACCAGGACAACAACCAATATCCAATACATGCGATGAGTTTTTAATAATTTGATATTTTTTATCAATTTCCTCTAATTTGTAATAAGCTCTCGAGATAACATCATTTTTCTTAGCTAATTGATAAAAATGGTCTTTTTTTCTGTTTTTATACCACTGTTTCATTTTGTATATAATCTGATATTAATTCGATTACATATATCTAGAGAGATTAATCTTACAACATGACAAATTCCATCTTTAAAACGATAATATTTTCATTACTAATAACATTTCCACTTTTTGCTTCAGAGTGGGAAAAAACTACTGCAGAAAATGAAACACAGCTATTTAATGTCCAGGTATTAGAGTCCAAGGGCTATGAAGTCAAAGATACCATAGAATTTAGTTCTACAACTGAAGCACATCAAAGAATTCAAGTCAAATCTGAGATAATGACTACCGTGGATAGTGTATTAGTTACGGCTGGTAATCTTGTAAAAAAAAATGATTTGGTAGTCAAATTAGATGAGTATGAAACTAACTTAGAATTGTTTGCGTTGGACCTCTTATCGGAAAGTGAATTTAAAAAAATTGCCTTATACGCACCTTTTGATGGAATTTTATTAGATAATCATAAAATCGCTGGTGAACTAGTGATGCCCGGTGAAAAGGTATATGAACTTATCGATCTCTCTTCGCTTAAGATTTATGGATATATTAATGAAAATGAAATAATGAATATTTCAAATGAAAATGAAGTTGAAATAACCATCCTAGGTGAAAATGTTCAAGGCGTCATTGACTACGTATCGCCAATCGCTGATCCTGAAACAAAAACATTTGAAATTGTCGTAAAGGTAAACAATAAAGATCTGAGATATAAAGATGGCCTATCTTCTATAATCTCTATCAGCAAAGGAAAGGTTCTTGCTCATAAAATTTCTCCTTCAATTCTTGCATTAGGTGATCAAGGAGAACTTGGTGTCAAAGTAATAACTGATAACAATTTAGTAGGATTCAAAGAAATTGAAATTATTGAAGATACATCGGACTATATGCTAGTAACTGGTTTAGACAAGATTGAAAAAATTATAATTGTTGGTCAGCAATATGTATCAAATGGAGAAAAAGTTAATTTTTAACTAACATGAATTTAGTCAATATCGCAAGTCAGTATTACAGAACAACTATTTCAATTTTTTTATTTATTATCGTATCTGGCTCTTTAGTTTTTAACAATATCCCAAAAGAGTCATCTCCAGATGTAAATTTACCCTACATTTATGTAGCGTTGGGCCTAACAGGAATTAGTCCAGAAGACTCTGAAAAACTTTTAATTAAACCGATTGAAGATGAAATTTCTAATATTGAAGGCAAAAAGGAAATGACCAGCACTTCTTACCAAGGTGGTGGAAATGTTTTATTAGAATTCAATGCTGGATTTGACCCTGACCAGGCCTTAATGGACACACGAGAGCAAGTGGATAGAGCAAAATCTGATTTACCTGATGATGCAGATGAGCCTAAAGTAAGTGAAGTGAACATAAGTCTTTTTCCTATTCTGGTCGTTTCGATCAGCGGTGATGCGTCCGAGTTCCTACTAAAAAAAATATCTAACGATTTAAAAGACAAGATTCAGTCTTTACCAAATGTCTTAGAAGTAGAGATTGGAGGAGAGAGGGAAGAACAGTTAGATATTATCATCGATCAAAATAAAATTGAAGCTTATGGGCTTAATTTAAATGAAATACTTAGTTTTGTTAGATCTAATAACCAAGTTGTATCAGCCGGAAATCTTGACACAGGTGATGGGCGTTTTGTAATTAAAATTCCTGGATTATATGAAAATTTAAATGATATTTTTAATACTCCCATCAAAGTTAATGATAAAAAAACTATTAAGTTTAAAGATATCGCCTCATTAAAAAGAACATTCAAGGATCCTGAGAAGTTTGCACGATTAAATAATCAGTCTGCTTTTACATTAGAAATATCTAAAAGAATTGGTGCAAATATTGTTGAAACAGTCAATCAAGTAAAAGAACTAGTATCTGAAGAACAAAAATCCCTGCCCTCGAAAATTAAGATAACTTACTCTGGTGACGAGTCTATCAATATTAAGAATATGTTGGGTGATTTGCAAAATAATGTAATTTTTTCAATCTTGCTTGTTATGAGTGTTGTTATAATTTTCTTAGGAATTCGCTCAAGTCTACTAGTGGGTCTCGCTGTTCCTGGTTCCTTTTTATCTGCAATACTTGTTCTCTACACACTCGGTTTTACTGTCAACATGGTCGTACTTTTTGGCCTAATACTATCAGTAGGTTTATTAGTCGATGGTGCGGTTGTTGTCGTGGAATACGCGCAAAGAAAAATTCAAGAAGGGATGGGTTTGGGTGATGCTTATATTAAAGCTGCCTCAAGAATGTCTCTTCCAATCATTGCTTCAACATTAACAACAATTGCTGTCTTCATACCACTTCTCTTTTGGCCAGGTACTACGGGCGGGTTTATGAAATACATACCAATTACCGTCATTTCAGTATTGAGTTCCAGTCTAATAATGGCTTTGATTGTTGTTCCAATTATAGGAACTCAATCTCATAAAATAAGAAATTTATTCATCTTTTTCATTGTCCCGATTATTCTATTTGCATTGATTAATTTTATTGCATTCGCTTTTCTCTCAAAGTTTGAATTAGGTGGTTATTTAATCTTAGGATTAAAAGTTGTTTCGTCTTTAGTTATCGCTTTAGCAATATATAAAATCTTTAATACTATTAAAAGAAAAGGGTTGCTTCAAAAAATTTCAATTCCAAAAATTAGCGCTGATGACGATGAAGATCTAACAGATATTTCTAAAGTAGGAGCTTTTACAAAAAGTTATCTTTTTATCTTAAGAGTATGCATTAACCATCCTTTAAAAGTTGCAATTATAGCGGTTACTTTACTCATAGGAATTTATGGAGCTTATGGAAAGTATGGAAAGGGTGTTTCATTTTTTCCTTCAGTTGAAGCAGAAAATACTAAAGTCGTTGTTTATGCTACTGGCAACCTGTCCGTTATTGAAAAAGACCAATTAGTCAGAAGTGTAGAAAATAAAATTATTGAACTTCAACAAAACAATAATGAATTTGAGTCCATTTATACCACTTCAGGCAATGTATCTAACAGGAGAGAAAGTTCTCCTGATATTATAGGTTTTATTAATATTGAATTTAAAGATTGGGATAAAAGAAGAAAGGCAGACATTTTAATTTCTGAAATAAGAGAAGCAACTTCTAGTATACCTGGCATAAAAGTTGAAACTCGAACTCAAAGAGCGGGCCCACCTGGTGGGAAACCTATTGAGATTAACCTTACATCGAATGATCCATCTATTACCCTTGCAGAAGTTAAAAGAATTGAAAATTATTTATCTTCCTTTGAAGGATTAAAAGATTTAGAGACATCTTTACCTTCCCCTAGCATAGAATACCAACTTTACGTTAACCGTGAAGAGGCTGCCAAGTATGGGGCAAGTGTTGCAATTATTGGCAACACTATCAAATTAATTACTGGTGGTCTTAAATTAAGCGAATTTAGACCCGATGACAGTGATGACTCAATTCCCATATATCTACGATTACCCGAAAATCAAAGAACGATTGATCAATTAAATACTATTAAAATTCCAACATCCTCGGGATACGTCCCTATATCTAACTTTACTAAAATAGAGACTAATCAAGAGACAGGAAATTTGGTAAGAGTTGATCAAAATAGAATTGAAACTATTAAATCTGATGTTGTTAGATTTTATCAGACTGACGCTTATGTACGTTTGATTAAACATTGGTTAGGTATTCAAGAGTTTGATATTCCCAATAATTTTGGCTTAGATCTTCCTGAATTTAATTCAGCAAATATAGATCCGAGAGTCAATGTAATCTTCAAAGGAGAGGATGAGAGTCAAAATGAATCTCAAGCTTTTCTGCAAAAAGCATTTCTAATCGCAATTTTTCTAATGGGAGTAATCTTACTCACCCAGTTTAATAGTTTTAGTAGTGCCATATTAATTTTATTTGCAGTTGTTATGTCTACGGTAGGTGTGGTTTTAGGTTTATTAATTACGCAACAACCTTTTGGTATAGTTATGAGTGGAATTGGGGTTATTTCCCTAGCGGGTATCGTTGTTAATAATAATATTGTTCTAATAGATACATTTGATCGACTTTTTAAGAAGACTCAAAATGCTAAAGAGGCAATATTAATGACAGGAGCTCAAAGACTACGGCCAGTATTACTGACTACTACAACAACTGTTTTAGGATTACTTCCAATGGCATTAAAAATTAATATTGATTTTGTTAACCTCGAATACAGTTACAACTCTCCGGATACTCAGTGGTGGGTAGATCTATCTAGAGCGATCGTCTTTGGTTTGTTATTTTCAACGTTCTTAACACTGCTAGTTACGCCCGCAGCCTTAATGCTTAAATCAAAGTTTTTATCTAGTAATAAGAATGAAAATTCTAAAAAAATAAATAAACAAGTTAAATATAGCTAAGGCTAAATAGGCTAAAGCTAAGATTAAAACAGTTTCCCAAAAATAGGTGATTAAAAAGATTAGTGTGATTATAGTGAATATAATTGTCAGTCTTAAGTAAATTGATTTTAACTTAATATTTTTCAAAGATGGTGTTGGCACCCTGCTAATCATCATAGAGCCTGCAAAAACAATCAATATCGCAGATAAAAACTCATTACTTATTGGCAAATAAGTAAATTCAATAAAACTCAAATAAAATGGAATCATGACAATTCCTGCAGCTGCGGGTGAAGGGATACCAAAAAAATTTTTTGCCTGTTCTTTGAGGTTTTCAATATTAAACCTTGCTAATCTAAGAGCAGCACAAACAGTGAAGAACAAGCTGAAGATCCATCCTATCTGGCCCAATTTAAAAGTATAAGATAGGTTTATTAGTAATGATGGGGCTAATCCAAAACTGATAAAATCTGATAGAGAGTCTAATTCTGCACCAAACTGAGAAGATTTTTTTAATTTTCTCGCAACCCAACCATCAAAAAAATCAAAAAAAGCTGCAAGCATGATCATTAAAACTGCTAAGCTCCAGTCACTTTGAATTGAGAACTTGATAGATGAAATCCCTGCAATAAGGGACATCATTGTAATTAAATTTGGGATAAATCCAATAAAGGGGTACTCTTTCATAATTTAAAAATTATATTTTTTTAAATTCTCTTTGATCAACTTTTGATTTTATTTCTTGGGCTATAACTGTTTCTCCCCCAATACATTGTTGCCCTTCATTGACTAGTATCTTAAAATTATTTGGAAATTCAATATCAACTCTACTTCCAAATTTAATTATGCCGTATCTCTCACCTTGATTCACATTTTCATTAGGTTTAACATAATTGACAATTCTTCTTGCAATTAAACCTGCAATCTGGGTTACATAAATTAAATTATTACTATTTTTGATTGTTATTTTTAATCTTTCATTCTCATCGCTAGCCTTATCTAAGGTTGCATTAATAAACTTTCCCTCAATGTAATCAACTTTTGTGATCACTCCTGATATAGGTAATCTTTGAATATGTACATTGAAAATACTAAGAAAAATTGAAACCTTCGTATAATTTTTTTTTCCTTCCTTGGTCTCTGAGATATTGGTTATTAGACCATCGGCAGGACTGACTAGGATATCATCCCCTAGAGGAACAACTCTTTCGGGATCTCTAAAAAAGTAAAAAGTGAAAATTAATAGAACAAGTGAAATAATGAAAAAAGGTTTGTAGATAAAATAAAAAAAGACAACTAATAAAAAAAGTATGATTAGTGCGGCCGAAACTTCTTTATGAAAACGAAAGTACATAGTGTGGGTGAATTAATATCTGAAATGCATTATTTGATCAATAAAATAGATTTTTTTTAGCCATTTTATTTGTTATATCTAGGATCTTCAAAATATGTCAAAAATTATAGTTAAAAATCCTGTCGTAGAGATAGACGGTGATGAAATGACCCGAATTATTTGGGATTTCATTAAGAAAAAATTAATACTTCCTTACTTAGATATAGATCTTAAGTACTACGATCTTTCAGTTCAAAAAAGAGATGAAACAAATGATCAAATTACTATTGACGCCGCCAATGCTATTAAAACTTTCGGCGTCGGAGTTAAATGTGCAACCATAACTCCTGATGATAATAGGATGGGCGAATTTAATCTAAAGAAAATGTGGAGATCACCCAATGGGACAATTAGAAATATATTAGACGGAACTGTATTTAGGCAGCCAATTATTTGTCAGAATATACCAAGAATTGTTAGAACTTGGGATCATCCACTTGTCATAGGTAGACATGCTTTTGGTGATCAATACAGGGCCACTGAAATGAAGATTACAAAACCAGGAAAACTTTTTTTAAAGTTTATCTCCGATGAGGGTGAAATTAATGAAGAAGAAGTATTTCAATTTAAAGATAAGGGTGTAGCGCTCTCTATGTACAATTTAGATGAATCTATTAGGGGTTTTGCTCGAGCATGTTTTAATTATGGGTTAGATTTAAAATGGCCTGTATATCTATCTACCAAAGATACAATATTGAAAAAATATGACGGAAGATTCAAAGAGTTATTCCAAGAAATTTTTGATACTGAATTCAAAAAAAGTTTTGAACAAAATAACATAATTTATGAACATCGTTTAATTGATGACTTAGTTGCTTCAGCAATGAAATGGAGTGGAAAATTTGTTTGGGCTTGTAAAAATTACGATGGCGATGTTCAATCAGACTTAGTAGCTCAAGGATATGGATCTCTTGGAATGATGTCTAGTGTTCTTATGACACCTGATGGTAAAATCATTGAGTCTGAAGCCGCTCATGGCACTGTTACAAGACATTATCGACAGCATCAAAGAGGTGAAAAGACATCTACTAATCCAATAGCATCAATTTTCGCGTGGACAAAAGGATTATATTTTAGAGGTAAATTTGATCATAATGAGGAATTAATGAATTTTGCCAATACATTGGAGAGGACTTGTATAGAAACTGTTGAGTCTGGTCATATGACCAAAGACTTAGCGATTCTCGTTGGTTCAGATACTAAATGGATGAATACTGAAGATTTTTTAAGTTGCTTAGATACAAATCTTCAAAAAAAACTTACTTAAATTTGTTCTTGAATACTTAAAAAAGCCTTATTTATGTTACTTTTCTGGTCTCCCCCTGCTTGAGCAAAATCTACCCTGCCGCCGCCTCCTTTAGAACCAAGATGAGAAAATGAGGACTTAATTAAAGTTCTAGCGTCATACTTTTCTGTTAAATCTTTAGTAAGTCCAATAACTATTGATACTTTATCTTCATTTATAGTTACACATGCAAGAATTGAATTCTGTTTTTCAGATTTAAATTTATCATAAATTGATCTTAGCTCTTTAGGTGGAAGACCATCAATTACTTGAGTTATATAATTCACTCCATTAATTACATTTTCAGTGATCTGATTATTATTATCACTGGATAAGATTGATTTATTTTTTAAAGTATCTAAATAATTTTCTAATTTTTTAATATAGATAGCCTTGTTATTTTCTTGAAAGTTTATTTGCCCTGATAGGGATTGAATTTTTTTTTCTAAATTAGCTATATTTTCATTTTGTAGCATTTCTAATTTTTCTTTTTCTTTCTTTTTTAATAAAAGGTATTCATCAACTTGATCGGCAGTGAGCGCCTCAATTCTTCTGACCCCTGATGAAATAGACTCCTCGTTAATAATAAGAAATTTATTAATATCTCTAACATCTGCTACATGGGTTCCTCCACATAGTTCTATAGAATAAGGATTATCATTTTTAGCCCCAAGAGTAACAACTCGAACCTTGTCTCCATATTTTTCACCAAATAGTGCTATTGCCCCTCCTTTAATTGCATCCTCTTGAGATTTAACTTCTATTTTGGACTTCGAGCCAGTTTTTATTACTGAAATTACTTCTTCTTGGATCTTATCAATGTCATCAGAGGATATTTGTTTATTGTGACTGAAATCAAATCTTAATTTTTCAGAATTAACCAAGGAACCTCTTTGCGCAACATGGTTTCCTAATATATTTCGCAGTGATGCATGAAGAAGATGAGTCGCTGAATGATTTTTCATAATTAAAGATCTTCTATCTTTGTCGATAGAAAGATCTACGCTGTCTCCCACTTTTATACTTCCAGAAATTAGTTTGCCAAAATGAATAAAAATTCCTTGTGGTGTTTTTCTTGTATCTGTAACTAAAAACTCTCCCTTACTTGATTTGATTGTCCCTGTATCTCCTACTTGACCACCAGATTCACCGTAAAAGCAAGTTTTTTCAGTAATAATAACCAATTCTTCACCAGTGTTTTCTAATAAACTATCAACTTCTTCAAAATTCTTCAGGACAGTCAAAATTTTGGACTCAATGTGATTTTTTTCATAACCCTCAAATGCAGTTGGGTTTAATTTTTTTGCCAATTCGAACCATATTTTTTGAGTTGCTGTATCCCCACTGCCTTTCCAAGAAGCTCTTGCTTCTTCTTTTTGGGATTCCATAGATTTATTAAAAGATTCAATATCAATAACAATATTTTTTGATTTTAAAAAATCTTGTGTTAGATCAAGAGGAAATCCAAAAGTATCATATAATTTGAATGCCACTCTCCCATCTAATGTATTGTTTTTAATCTTTGGAATTTCCTGAGATAATATGTCTAGTCCTTTAGATAAAGTTTCACGAAATCGGGTCTCTTCATCCTCTAGTGTTTCTGAAATTAATGCAGATCTAATATTAAGTTCATCATAGAAACCCCCCATTAAATTTTTAAGGTCTTTGAATATTTTGGAGAACAGAGGATTTCTTGAGCCTAATGTATAGGCATGACGAATTCCCCTACGTAGAATCCTTCTTAAAACATATCCACGCCCTTCATTTGAAGGGACAACTCCATCGGCAATCAAAAAAGAGGATGCTCTTAAATGGTCGGCAATGACCCTAAAACTTGCTTTGTTTTCTTCTGTTAATTTTGTTTTTATTAGTTCCTGCGTGGCATTGATAATATTTGTAAAAAGGTCTGATGAATAATTGTCATTACTCCCATTTAATAGAGCGGTTATTCTCTCTAATCCCATTCCTGTATCAACACAAGGTTTAGGAAGATCAACTCTATTATTGGTATCAATCTGCTCATATTGCATGAAAACTAAATTCCATATTTCAATAAACCGATCGCCATCTTCATTAGGTGAGCCTGGGGGGCCTCCGAAATATTTTTCTCCATGATCATAAAATATCTCTGAACAAGGACCGCAGGGACCAGTATCACCCATTGACCAAAAATTATCTGATGTTGAAATTTTTATAATTCTACTATCAGGCAAATTAGCAATTTTTTTCCAATAACTTTCAGCTTGCTCATCATCATGGTAAATAGTAACAAGAAGTTTATTAGGGTCTATTTCATATTTTTTGGTTATTAAATCCCAGGCAAAGTAAATAGCTTCTTCTTTGAAGTAATCTCCAAATGAAAAATTACCAAGCATTTCAAAGAAAGTATGGTGTCTAGTGGTAAACCCAACATTCTCTAGGTCATTATGTTTACCTCCGGCTCGAACACACTTTTGTGACGTAGTGGCTCGTGTATAATCTCTTTGTTCTAATCCAGTAAATACATTCTTAAATTGAACCATTCCGGAGTTAGCAAACATTAAGGTAGGATCATTGTCTGGAACTAAAGAGCTAGAACTCACATGGGAATGGCCTTGTTCTTTAAAATATTCAATAAATGTGTTTCTTACTTGGTTAGAAATCATAACCTAGCAATATAGATTAATTTACTTGAAAATTAATACTTATTCTTCAATTTTTTTTTCTGGGGTATCGTCTGGTATAGCTGGCGGATCGATCATTAGCTCCTCAACAGAATTGGAATTTGACCTTATCTTTGTCTCAATTTCTTCCAGTAAAGATGGATTATCTTTTAAGAATTGTTTTGTATTTTCTCTACCCTGACCAATTTTTTCATCTTTGTAAGAGTACCAAGCGCCAGATTTATCAATAATATCAGCTTGAACTCCTAAATCAATAATTTCACCAATTTTTGAAATTCCCTCGCCATACATAATATCAAATTCGACTTGTTTGAAAGGCGGTGCCATTTTATTTTTGACAACTTTTACTCTCGTCTGGTTTCCAATAATATTATCTTTATCTTTGATGGCGCCAATTCTTCTGATATCAAGTCTAACGGAAGAGTAAAACTTAAGAGCATTTCCACCAGTGGTGGTTTCTGGACTTCCAAACATTACGCCAATCTTCATTCTTAATTGGTTAATAAAAATAACCATGGTATTTGTTTTTGAAATAGAACTTGTTAATTTTCTTAAAGCTTGACTCATTAGTCTGGCCTGCAACCCAGGAAGAGAGTCTCCCATTTCTCCCTCTAGTTCGGCTCTTGGGACCAACGCAGCAACAGAATCAATCACTAAAAGGTCTATGCCCTCTGACTTAACTAAAGTATCGGATATCTCTAGGGCCTGTTCGCCTGTATCAGGTTGTGAAATCAATAATTCATCTATGTTGACTCCAAGTTTTTTTGCATAACCAGGATCAAGGGCATGCTCTGCATCAATAAAAGCACACGTCCCTCCCATTTTTTGAGCTTCAGCTATAACATGGAGTGTCAAAGTAGTTTTACCTGAACTCTCAGGTCCATAAACCTCTACTACCCTTCCTCTTGGTAATCCGCCTATACCTAGGGCTATATCCAATCCCAAAGAGCCAGAAGAATAGACATCAAATTTATCAATATCTTCACTTCTTTTTCCAAGCATCATGATAGAACCTTTTCCGTAAGATTTTTCTATGCTGCTAATTACATTTTTTAATTTGTTTAAATTGTCTTTTTTATCCATGATTCTATTATAGATACTAAATAATTGTACTTACATCACAAGAACAAACATGGAAAATAGCCCTATATTTAATGATTTTATACCAGGAGCTTTAGTTAAATACCCCGCACAACCAAGCTGGGGAATTGGACAAGTTCAATCATCCATTAATGGAAAAATTACAATTAACTTTGAGAATGTTGGAAAAAAAGTTATAGATTTAACTTCCGTAAGTTTAGAAATAATTGAAAATGTTATCTGACCAATTTAAAAGAAAAATAGATTATTTAAGGGTATCTGTCACAGATCGTTGTGACTTGCGTTGCACCTATTGTATGGCTGAGGATGTAACATTTCTACCAAGACAAGAGGTTTTATCCATAGAGGAAATAATTAAATTAATTGATGTATTTAATGAACTGGGGGTAAAAAAATTCCGACTTACGGGAGGAGAACCCTTAGTAAGGAAAAATATAATCACGGTTATTGAACATTTAAATGATTTAAAAAAGCAAAAAAAAATTTACGAACATACCCTGACAACTAATGGTACAAACTTAGAAAAATATGCTTCCATTCTTAAAGAGAATGGGATTGAAAGAATTAATGTATCTTTGGATAGCTTAAATTCTGAAAAATATAAAGAAATCACCAAATGGGGAAATCTTGAAAAAGTATTAAAAGGCATAAAATCTGCAAATAATGAAGGCATAAAAGTGAAAATTAACACGGTGTTAACTCAAGATTTTAATGATGAAGAAATTTTTGAAATCATCGAATGGTGTAAAAAAAATAACTGCGATATTTCGTTAATTGAAGTTATGCCGATTGGATCAATTGGTGAAAAAAGATTTGATCAATACTTATCAATGAAAAACTTTGAAGAAAAGTTAGTTAAAAAATTAAATTTAATCCCTTCTAATTTTAAGACTAATGGCCCCTCAAGGTACTTTACCAATAAGGTAAATGATCAAAAAATTGGTATTATTTCAGCGATTTCTCATAATTTTTGCGATACTTGTAATAGAGTAAGGCTCACTTGCACAGGAAAACTATATATGTGTCTCGGCCAAAATGATTTTGTTGATTTAAAATTTGCTCTAAGAAATCAATCAAAAACTGATATTATTAATAAAATCGAGTATGCAATGTCTATTAAACCCAAAGCTCACAATTTTGAAATAAATAAAAACAATTTTGAAGGATATGTTGATAGATATATGAATGAGACTGGTGGTTAAATATGAAAATTAGCTTTGTTGCCTTTCCTTTAGAAAAAAATTTAAATGCTCAAGCTGAACTCATTGAAAAATATGGCAATTCTAGTCCAGAAGACGCCGACTATATAGTTGCTTTGGGTGGAGATGGATTTATTCTTAAATCTCTTCATGATTATTTAAAAATTAAAAAGCCTATTTTTGGAATGAATTTTGGATCAGTTGGATTCTTGATGAATGAATTTAAACTAGACGGACTTCCTGAAAGGTTAAAAAAAGCACAACTAATTAAACTTCGACCCTTAGTTATGAAAACACTTTCACCTACTGGCAAAGAGGTCAAGGCAATAGCAATAAATGAGATCAGTATAAGGAGGGAAAAATATCAAGCATCAAAACTTCAAATAATTATTGATGATGAAATCAGAATGGAAGAATTAGTTTGTGATGGTGTGATTTTATCGACATCTGCAGGAAGTACGGGGTATAATTACTCTGCCTCTGGTCCTATTATCCCCTTAGGCAGCAACGTTATTGCTCTTACCGCAGTAAGCGCCTATAGCCCCAGACATTGGAAAGGAGGTCTTTTAAAAGACACCGCAAAAATAAAGATAATCAACAATAATCCCTCAAAAAGACCAATTGTTGCTCATGCAGACCATATTGAAGCTAAAGATGTAACCTCAATTGAAATAGAAATGTCTGAAGGTTTAGAAATACCCCTACTCTTTGATACTGATCATAAAATTGAAGAGAGAGTCTACAAAGAAATGTTCAAATCGCAATAACCCTTCATTGTTAATTATATTAAAATTTCTTTTATTATTTCTTTTTTTTTATAGCAAACCTATTGCCGCTTCAGATGAATGTATTGGTGAAAAAAACCTAAAAATAGGGATTATGAATAATGATTACATTGATTATCGATATTATCTTTATTACGAACTTGGCAATTATGCGCAAGAAAATAGTATTAATTTTGAGCTTAACATTGTAGATAAAAATGTAGATGACTTTGATATAATCTTTGGTGAATATAATGATTTAAAAAATTTCTCAACCACTGAAATTTTATTGCCTGATAAAATTAAAAAGTTTTATGAAGATAATGGTTTAGATATCAAAAATAATATCCTACCTTTAGATTTGGATACTTTAATAATTCTAAGCAATGAATCCTATTCTTTAAAAAATTTAGAGGAACTTAGCAATTTTTATAGCCCTATAAAATACACTTTTGCGATGAGCTTTAACAATAATGATGAATTGTCAAAACTTATTCAATTATCTAGTCATCAAGATACTCTAAAACTAGAGTCACATACAATTGAATCAACACTAAGTTTATTTAATAAAATATATAACAATTCTAATAAAAATATTTTAGATGCAAATTATGATGAACTTTATAATTCATATGAAAGTAAAGAAAATTTATTTACATTATTCAGTGATGGAGTAATGCTTTATAAAAATTTAGAAAACTCTTACTTCAATCTATTTCCACAAAATAAGTTTATTTGGAATGAAAACTTAGGGGTATTTAGTGAAATATCGAATTCTATTCCATATTCTTATTACGGTTTTAGTGCCTATATAAATAATACTAATCAAATTGGATTAATATGTCATTTTACAAAAGACGAAGTCAGAAAAAATACCTTTAAAAACTTCAATTTACAAATTAGCCCTTTTTCAATGAGCGAATTAAGAAATTTTGAAAACTTGCCAATTGGATATGAAAAAATAATTGAATTAAAAAATAAATATATAATAGAAATAGATCAAAATTTATCATCTCAAATTAATTTAGTAAGAGATATTATATATGAAAAACAAAACTACAGAGATTTGATAAAAAGCAATATCTATCTTAATTATTGAGAAATTATGATTAGAAAAAGCCTTTGTAATTATTGAGATTTATATTACATTTCCACAACTGACTATTTAATCTTCATGTGGCCTCGTGCTGGAATGGTAGACAGTCTGGACTTAAAATCCAGTGGGATTTACTCCCGTGGCGGTTCGAGTCCGCCCGAGGCTACCAAAAAAAAATTATAGATTTCAACAACCATCGAAAATATTTTTTAAATTTTTTGAATTTTCGTAAATATGTAAGTGAATTTAATAGGCGGCGTCCTACTCTCCCAAGCCTTAAGACTAAGTACCATCGGCGCTGGAGGCCTTCACGACCGAGTTCGAAATGGGATCGGGTTTTTTCACTCCGCTATGACCGCCACAAACTTTTTATAACATTTTAGTTAAAACTTTTCGCTGTGCATTATAATTCAAGCATTGGATTATTAGTACTGGTTAGCTTCATGTGTTACCACACTTCCACACCCAGCCTATCAACGTGGTGGTCTTCCACGATCCTATAACGAAGCCTAGTTTTGAGGTTGGCTTCCCGCTTAGATGCTTTCAGCGGTTATCCATTCCGTACATAGCTACCCTACGATGCAGCTGGCGCTACAATAGGTACACCAGAGGTACGTCCACCCCGGTCCTCTCGTACTAAGGGCAGATCCTCTCAAGCTTCCACAACCATGGCAGATAGGGACCGAACTGTCTCACGACGTTCTAAACCCAGCTCGCGTACCGCTTTAATTGGCGAACAGCCAAACCCTTGGGACCTGCTTCAGCCCCAGGATGCGATGAGCCGACATCGAGGTGCCAAACCTCCCCGTCGATATGGACTCTTGGGAGAGATCAGCCTGTTATCCCCGGCGTACCTTTTATCCGTTGAGCGATGGCCCTTCCACGAAGTGCCACCGGATCACTATGACCGACTTTCGTCTCTGCTCGACTTGTGGGTCTCGCAGTCAGGCAGGCTTATGCCATTGCACTCGACGAACGGTTTCCAAGCGTTCTGAGCCTACCATCGCGCGCCTCCGTTACTCTTTGGGAGGCGACCGCCCCAGTCAAACTGCCCACCATGCATGGTCCCAACACCGGATAACGGTGTATGGTTAGGCATCAAGGAACAGAAGAGTGGTATTTCACTGGTGACTCCAGACTGGCTAGCGCCAATCCTTCAAAGTCTCCCACCTATGCTACACATCTGTCCCCTAATACCAATACAAAGCTGCAGTAAAGGTGCACGGGGTCTTTCCGTCTAACCACGGTTACTCGGCATCTTAACCGAGAATTCAATTTCACTGAGTCTATGTTGGAGACAGTGGGGAAATCGTTACGCCATTCGTGCAGGTCGGAACTTACCCGACAAGGAATTTCGCTACCTTAGGACCGTTATAGTTACGGCCGCCGTTCACCGGGGCTTCAATTCGGAGCTTGCACCCCTCCTATTAACCTTCCGGCACCGGGCAGGCGTCACACCATATACGTCGTCTCTCGACTTTGCATAGTGCTATGTTTTTAGTAAACAGTCGCTACCCCCTCTTCTGTGCCACCTCCTACTGGTTGCCCAATAGCAGGTCACTTTTATCCCGAAGTTACAAGTGTAATTTGCCGAGTTCCTTCAACATAGTTCTCTCAAGCGCCTTGGTATACTCTACCTTCCTACCTGTGTCGGTTTTGGTACGGTCTAATGCTGGAGCTATTTCCAGGGACAAATTCACTGCAAGTTCAATCCATTAAGAACTCACAATTTACTTCATCCGTCACTACCAGCTGGTGCAGGAATATTAACCTGCTTCCCATCGACTACGGCTTTCGCCCTCGCCTTAGGGGCCGACTAACCCTGCGCAGATTAGCTTTACGCAGGAAACCTTAGGATTTCGGCGGAAATGTCTTTCACATTTCTTATCGTTACTCATGTCAGCATTCGCACTTCTGATACCTCCAGCAATGCTTACGCATCACCTTCACAGGCTTACAGAACGCTCCGCTACCCAATTACTAAAAGTAATTGTCAAAGCTTCGGTAAATGATTTTAGCCCCGTTACATTTTCGGTGCAGGATCTCTTAATTAGACCAGTGAGCTGTTACGCTTTCTTTAAAGGATGGCTGCTTCTAAGCCAACCTCCTGGCTGTCTTGGAGTTCCCACTCCCTTTCACACTTAATCATTATTTGGGGACCTTAGCTGTTGATCTGGGCTGTTTCCCTCTCGTCCAAGGACCTTAGCACCCATGGACTGTCTGCCGTGTAGACTTATCGGTATTCGGAGTTTGATTAGGTTTGGTAGGAATTGCTTCCCCCTAGCCCATTCAGTGCTCTACCCCCGACAAGATTCGCACGACGCACTACCTAAATAGTTTTCGCGGAGAACTAGCTATTTCCGAGTTTGGTTGGCCTTTCACCCCTAATCACAAGTCATCCCGTAGCTTTTCAACGCTAGTGGGTTCGGTCCTCCGGTGAATTTTACTTCACTTTCAACCTGCTCATGACTAGATCACCCGGTTTCGAGTCTAATCCCATTAACTAAATCGCCCTATTCAGACTCGCTTTCGCTTCGCCTACACCTAAATGGCTTAAGCTTGCTAATGAGATTAAGTCGCTGACCCATTATACAAAAGGTACGCTGTCACCTCACAAAGAGGCTCCAACTGCTTGTAAGCATCCGGTTTCAGGATCTATTTCACTCCCCTGCTAGGGGTTCTTTTCGCCTTTCCCTCACGGTACTGGTTCACTATCGGTCATAAAGTAGTATTTAGGCTTAGGAAGTGGTCTTCCTATATTCAGACAGGATTTCACGTGTCCCGCCCTACTCATGTCTATTTTTTACTATCTACCCATACGAGGCTATCACTCACTATGGCCTGCCTTTCCATACAGTTCTGGTTTAGTAAAAAGTAGCACTGGCCTGGTCCGCGTTCGCTCGCCACTACTAACGGAATATCTTTTCCTCTAGGTACTTAGATGTTTCAGTTCCCTAGGTTCGCCCTTATAAGCTATGTATTCACTTATAAGTAATCGGGTTTCCCCATTCGGAAATCTCGGGTTAAGCTTATTGACAGCAAGCCCGAGCTTATCGCAGTCTATCACGTCCTTCATCGCCTCTTTATGCCAAGGCATCCACCAAATGCTCTTACGCGCTTGAATTATTAACACACAGTGAAAAGTTTGTGTTAGTTAATAACTTTTTTGTAGTTATTTGTTGTTATTTTATTTGTGTTTTAACGAATAACTTGTGCAGTTATTCGTTGTTATCAGCTTACATATTTACGATTTTAAAGATGTTGGTGGAGGATAGCGGGATCGAACCGCTGACCTCCTGAATGCAAATCAGGCGCTCTCCCAGCTGAGCTAATCCCCCAACAGTGTTGGTGGGCGAGGGAGGACTTGAACCTCCGACCTCACGCTTATCAAGCGCGCGCTCTAACCAACTGAGCTACACGCCCAATTATTGCTCTAAATCAACATAGTTGAAAAAAGCAAAACAAATAGACGGTGGTTACTTTAAACGTACACTGTGTTCAAAGTTTTTTTTCCTTTAGAAAGGAGGTGATCCAGCCGCAGGTTCCCCTACGGCTACCTTGTTACGACTTCACCCCAATCGCTGGCCGTACCGTGGGCAGCTGCCTCCCGAAGGTTAGCGCACTGACTTAAGATAAAACCAACTCTCATGGTGTGACGGGCGGTGTGTACAAGACCCGGGAACGTATTCACCGCGGCATGCTGATCCGCGATTACTAGCAATTCCAACTTCATGCACTCGAGTTGCAGAGTGCAATCCGAACTGAGATAACTTTTTGGGATTTGCTCCACCTCGCGGTATTGCGTCCCGTTGTAGTTACCATTGTAGCACGTGTGTAGCCCAGCGTGTAAGGGCCATGAGGACTTGACGTCATCCCCACCTTCCTCCGGCTTATCACCGGCAGTTTCGCTAGAGTCCTCAGCCGAACTGTTAGTAACTAACGATAAGGGTTGCGCTCGTTGCGGGACTTAACCCAACATCTCACGACACGAGCTGACGACAGCCATGCAGCACCTGTGTGGAAGCCAGCCGAACTGAAGGTTACCATTCTGTAACCGGTACTTCCCATGTCAAACGCTGGTAAGGTTCTTCGCGTTGCGTCGAATTAAACCACATGCTCCACTGCTTGTGCGGGTCCCCGTCAATTTATTTGAGTTTTAATCTTGCGACCGTACTCCCCAGGCGGGGTGCTTAACGCGTTAGCTACGACACCGAACAAAAGTCCGACGACTAGCACCCATCGTTTACTGCATGGACTACCGGGGTATCTAATCCCGTTTGCTACCCATGCCTTCGCATCTCAGCGTCAATATCAGTCCAGAAAATCGCCTTCGCCACTGGTGTTCCTTCCAATATCTACGAATTTCACCTCTACACTGGAAATTCCATTTTCCTCTCCTGAATTCCAGAACAAAAGTTTTAAAAGCCATTCCTAGGTTGAGCCCAGGGATTTCACTTCTAACTTTTTGTTCCGCCTACATGCGCTTTACGCCCAGTAATTCCGAACAACGCTAGGACCTTCCGTATTACCGCGGCTGCTGGCACGGAATTAGCCGGTCCTTCTTCTTCGGCTACTGTCATTATCCTCACCGATGAAAGAGTTTTACAACCCTAAGGCCTTCGTCACTCACGCTGCATTGCTGGATCAGGGTTTCCCCCATTGTCCAATATTCCCTACTGCTGCCTCCCGTAGGAGTCTGGGCCGTGTCTCAGTCCCAGTGTGGCTGATCATCCTCTCAAACCAGCTAAAGATCGGAGCCTTGGTAAGCCATTACCTTACCAACAAGCTAATCTTGCGCGGGCCAATCTCATAGCGATAAATCTTTCCCATTACTGGAATATACGGTATTAGCTACAGTTTCCCGCAGTTATTCCGTACTATGAGGTATGTTCCCACGTGTTACTCACCCGTGCGCCACTAAGGACACCTAGCAAGCTAGGGCCTTCGTTCGACTTGCATGTATAAAGCATGCAGCAAGCGTTCGTTCTGAGCCATAATCAAACTCTTAAGTTGAATTACCTACTCATAAAAAACAAAGTTTTAAATTGACGTAGGTTAGACGCCGAATGTCGAGATAATTTTTTTACAAAAACTATCTTTGCCGAAATTCAACGTTATAAACCCACCGTCTATTCATTTCATATTTACTAATAATAAAGAGCAAGAATCACTGGTGCACAACTAATGGCCCAATGAGTCGAATTTTTAGTAGGAGTATAACTACACTTTCTTTAGGTTTTGTCAAATGCATTTGCAAAAAAAAATATAAAAAACAAAAATAAAATTGGTTGAAATATGTGGATAATTGGTTGCGGGGGTAGGATTTGAACCTACGACCTTCAGGTTATGAGCCTGACGAGCTACCAAGCTGCTCTACCCCGCGATCAGAATGCGAACGATATGTTAAAAAAGTATGAATTTCAATAAAATTGTTGGTAGCGGAGGAGGGATTCGAACCCCCGACACATGGATTATGATTCCACCGCTCTAACCAACTGAGCTACTCCGCCAAGAGACCTATTGTTTTATATTAAATTTAATAATTCTTAAATAATTTTGTTTATTTCTGTTTGTATAAATTTTTTAGCTTTTTGAGCATTTTTCTTATTAACTAAAGAAGTAATAACAATTTCTACACCCCTCGGTTTGCCATCAAAAATAGGATAGCTGCCGATTGAGACATCTGTGAAATTTTTTTCTGCAATGGTAAGAATATTCGCAATTTTACTTTCAAATAATTTAGTAATAATAGATGAACTATAAAACTTATTTTTATTTTTTAATGATTTAACAAATTCTCTCATCATCGCTTCTACAATAGATGGAATGCCAGCAAAGACATAAATGTTTTCGATATTAAACCCAGGAGCGCCACTCACTTTGTTTTTTATTAATTTAGAACCTGATGGCATATAAGCCATTTTTTTTCTAGCATCTGTTAATTCTGATTTAATTTTTTTGTAGTATTTAGATAAATCTCTATATGCTCCTTGATGTAGTTTATATTCACGGCCAACAGCAATTGATATGGACTCAGCAGTGATATCATCATGAGTAGGCCCAATACCTCCCGTAGTTATCACATAATCAAAATCTTTCTTTAACCTACGTATTTCTTTTACAATTGTTTTTTGTATATCTGGTATGACACAAACATAATTTAATAAAATACCAACTTTAAATAACTCTCTTGCTATATGATTTATATTTTTATCTTGTGTTCTTCCTGTTAAAATCTCGTTACCTATAACTACAAGGCATGCATTTTTAATATTATTTTTAACCATAAATGAAATTTAAAGAAAAAATATTAGAGGGTTTTTTTCTAAAACGCTATAAGCGATTTTTTGTAGATGTAATAGTTGAGGGAAATGTCATAACAACTTATTGCCCAAATACAGGATCTTTAAGAGGAATGCTTAATGAAAAAGCTAAAGTATTGGTAACTAAAGTTGATAACCCTAAGGCAAAATTAAAGTATAGATTGGAGGCTATCAAACATAATGGGGTATTTGTTGGAATTAACACATCTTTACCAAATGGAATTATTTATGAGGCAATTAAAGGAAAGAAAATATTAAATCATCTTCGGGGTGAAATTAAAAAAGAAGTTAAATATGGTAAAAATTCTAGAGTAGATATTTTTATAGATAATCCAAAAGGAAAAAATTGTTTTATAGAAGTAAAATCAGTTACACTATCGAGACTAAAAGGCCTATCTGAATTTCCAGATGCTAAAACCACTCGGGGATCTAAACACTTAATTGAATTAGGAGAAATGTCAAAACAAGGTAACGATTGCTATCTTATTTACCTAATCCAACGTAAAGATGTAGAAATATTTTCTATAGCCAAGGATATTGATGAAGAATATTATGAAAATTCAATCATAGCTAAAAATAATGGTGTGAAATTTATTGCATTTTCCTGTGACGTTTCAAAGAAAGGAATAAATCTGATAAAACAAATTAAAATTAATGAAAATTAAAACTTACAAATCAAGTGAAATTAATTCCTGTAGAGAAGCTAGTAAAATTACTGCTACTATTTTAGATGAGTTAAATAATTTAATTTCTGTAGGCATTACAACCGATGAAATTGATAAATTTTGCTTAGATAGAATTAAAAAATTAGGAGGTTCGCCCGCCCCTCTTTTTTATCGTGGCTTTCCAAAATCTATATGCACTTCATTAAATCGTGTTATTTGTCATGGCATTCCATCTAAAGATCGTAAACTTGAGGAAGGTGATATTTTAAATGTTGATGTGACTACCGTTATAGATGGCTGGCATGGTGACTCTTCGAGAATGTATAAAGTTGGGAATATTTCTGTCAAAGCACAAAATCTTTGTAACATTACTCATGCTTGTTTAATTGAAAGTTTAAATGTGATTAAACCCGGTTCTTCAATAAGCCTTATTGGCAAAAAAATTGAAGAAATAGCTTATCTTAATAATTTTAGCGTAGTAAAAGACTTTTGTGGTCATGGAGTTGGTCTAAAGTTTCACGAGAATCCCAGCATCCTGCATTACTATGATAAAGATTATGATAACATTAAATTTGTTGATGGCATGATTTTTACGGTTGAGCCTATGATTAATGCTGGCAAATATCACTCAAAAATTCTTAATGATGGGTGGACTGCTGTGACAAAAGATAAAACACTTAGCGCTCAATACGAACATACGATATATATAAACGGTGATAAAATTGAGATTCTGACAGAATCTCCTAATGGGGTTTTTTATAATTGATACCAAGATACTCAAGAAAAATACTAAAAGATATTTGGGAAGATCAAAATAAATTTCAAATATGGCTTGATATTGAAATTCTTGCCTCCTCAGCAATGGAGCAATTAGGTCAAATTCCAAAAGGAACAACATCTAAAATTAAAAAAAAAGCTAAATTCAAAGTCAGAGAAATTGAACAAATTGAAAAGAAAACAAAGCATGACGTTATTGCTTTTTTAACAAATGTTGCAAAATATGTAGGACCAGATTCTAGATTTATTCATAAAGGTCTGACTTCGAGTGATGTCTTAGACACATCTTTTTCTATTCAGCTTAGCCAAGCAAGTAACATTATCAAAAAAGGCTTGGAGGATTATGGCAAAGTTCTAAAAAAACTGGCTATAAAACATAAATATACAGTTTGTATAGGACGAAGCCATGGCATCCATGCTGAAACAACTACTTTTGGTCTAAAGATCCTTGGATATTTTGAAGAAAATAAAAGAAATTTGGAGAGATTAAAAAGAGCAATTAACCAAATTCAAACTATTCAAATGTCAGGTCCTATAGGCACATACTCTAACATTGATCAAAGAGTTGAAAAAATAGTGGCTAAGAAATTAAAGTTTTCAATTGAACCTGTATCCACACAAATTATTCCGCGAGACCGACACGCAGAACTTTTTAGTGTATTTTCATTAATTGCAAGTTCGCTAGAAAGGCTTGCGACAGAAATAAGACACTTACAAAGAACAGAAGTCCTTGAGGTTGAAGAGGGTTTTGGAAAAGGGCAAAAAGGTAGTTCAGCCATGCCTCATAAAAAAAATCCTATCTTATCAGAGAATGTTTCTGGACTAGCAAAAGTCATCAGATCCCTAATAATTCCAGCTCTTGAAAATATCACAACTTGGCATGAGAGAGATATTAGCCATTCAAGTGTTGAAAGAATTAATGCCCCTAATGCAACCATTACACTTGATTTTGCTGTTCAGAGAATGATTGATATTATAAATAATCTTGTCGTTCATGAAAAAAATATGCTTGCAAATGTAGGGCTACTAAAGGGACTTCCTTTTTCGCAGAATGTTCTAATATTTCTTATTGAAAATCAAGTATCTAGAGAGAATGCCTATAAAATTGTTCAGGAATGTGCTCTTAAAACTTGGAATAAAAAAACTGATTTTAGAGTAAATTTACTTAGTCATCCGATTTTATCAAAATTTAAATTATCAAAAAAAATTGATCAAATTTTTACTAACAAAAATTTATTTAAAAACGTTGATTTGATCTTTAAAAGAGTTATCTAGATGGTTTCGAAAATGAAAAAATTATACGAAGGCAAAGCAAAAATTATATATGCGAAATCAGCTCATCAAGTAGTTGCTACTTATAAAGATGATGCTACAGCTTTTAATAATCTTAAAAAAGGATCTATTAAAAATAAAGGTATAATTAATAATTCTATTTCTTCTTATTTATTTGATTTACTTAATAACTGTAATATCCCAACTCACTTCCTGAAAAAAATTAATCAAAAATCTCAACTTTTAAAAAAAGTAGATATTATTCCAATCGAAGTTTTAGTTAGAAATTATTTTGCTGGCTCATTATCCAAAAAATTTGGCGTCAAAGAAGGCACTCCTCTTTCAGATACTTTAATTGAATATTGTCTTAAATCAGATGAGCTTGGAGATCCACACATTAGTTCAGAACATATTTTAAATTTAGGGCTTTGCTCACTTGAAGAATTAGAATTGATTGATGAATACTCTCTAAGAATTAATGATATACTTAGAGGCATCTTCTATTCTATTGGAATTAATTTAATTGATTTCAAGTTAGAATTCGGCATTTGCAAAAAAACAAAAAAAGTCATCCTGGCTGACGAAATTTCCCCGGATACATGCCGACTATGGGATTTAAAAACTGATAAGAAATTGGATAAAGATCGCTTTCGAAGAGATCTTGGCGGTGTTGAAGAAGCTTATCAAGAAGTTCTCGAACGATTGAATATAAAATCATAATGAGATTTAAAATTCTAATTCGATTAAAAAGCCAAATACTCGAACCCCAAGGTAAAGTAATCGAACAATCGTTAAAAAGTTTAGGTTTTGAAGAGTTTAGCAATATTAGGCAAGGTAAACTTATTGAAATTGATCTTCCAGACTCTCTTAATGAAAGAGAAAGGCTAGAAAAAATTGATGCTGCTTGTAAAAAGTTATTAGTTAATGAAATAATTGAAGAGTACGAAGTACTTGGATGAATTTTAAATCAGCTGTAATTACTTTCCCTGGATCAAATTGTGATAGAGACGCCCTTACGTATCTAAAAGATTTAACTCAGGGAGAGGTATTAAATATCTGGCATGAAGAGTCATCTTTACCCAATGTAGATTTAGTCATACTACCTGGGGGTTTTAGCTTTGGAGATTATCTTCGTTCTGGAGCAATGGCTTCAAAAAGCAAAATTATTAAGGATGTTATAAGCCATGCCAATGATGGAAGATATCTTTTAGGTATATGCAATGGGTTTCAGATACTGACTGAAATTGGTTTATTAAAAGGTGCATTGATTCAAAATAAATCTATTAAATTTTTAGGAAAAGACTGTTACATAAAAAAAAAATTCAATAATAAATTTAATTGTAATATTCAAAATAATGAAGTACTTCGAATTCCTGTAGCTCATAACGAAGGAAACTTTTACTGTGATCAAGAAACATTAAATTATTTACATGATGAAGAGCTAATTGCCTTTGAATACTGTAGTGGCGAATACTCGCTTGATGATGCAAATATCAATGGCTCCCTTGATAACATTGCAGGAATTACAAATAAAAATAAAAATGTTCTTGGAATGATGCCTCATCCGGAAAGGGCCTATCAGGACTTTCATCTCTCAAATCATGGAAAAAAAATTATTGAGTCGATTTTATCATGAATGATGAAATAATTTTACAGCATGGTCTGACACTAGAGGAATTTAAAGTTATTAAAGACTACTTAAAAAGAGATCTGACAATTGAAGAATTGGGAATTTTCTCAGCTATGTGGAATGAACATTGTTGTTACAAAACTTCAAAGAAATGGCTAAAAAAGCTTCCTACTAATAATGAGATAGTCATACAAGGACCTGGTGAGAATGCAGGAATAATCGATGTAAAAGATAATGATGGCATAGCATTTAAAATTGAAAGTCATAATCACCCTAGCTATATAGAGCCCTTCAATGGATCTGCCACTGGAGTTGGAGGAATTTTAAGGGATATATTTACTATGGGCGCTAGGCCCATTGCTACTTTAGACTCAATTCGATTTGGAAATATATCATCAGATAAAACAAAATATTTATTAAATGGTGTTGTTCATGGTATTGGGCATTATGGAAATTGCATCGGCATTCCCAATATTGGCGGGGAATGTGAATTCGATAAATCCTATGATTACAATAACTTAGTTAATGCCATGGCCATAGGTCATGTTAAAAATGACTCAATTTTTTACTCTAAACCCAAAACAATCGGTGGTTTAATTGTTTATATTGGCTCAAAAACTGGAAAAGACGGTATCCATGGAGCGAGCATGGCATCTGATGTTTTTTCTGAAGATGATGAAGATGAAAAAAGACCCTCTGTTCAAGTTGGGGACCCTTTCATGGAGAAATTATTAATGGAGGGTTGTCTAGAATTAATGTCCTCAGGCTTAATTGAATCAATGCAAGATATGGGTGCGGCCGGAATTACTTCGTCTTCTGTTGAGATGGCCTCGAAAGGGAATGTTGGTGTGCACATAAACCTCGATAAGGTGCCCTTACGTCAACCCCTTACTCCTTATGAGATTTTACTCTCTGAGAGTCAGGAAAGAATGCTGGCTGTTATAGAAAAAGACAATAATGAAAAAATTAAAAAAATACTTAAAAAGTGGCAGATTGACTATGAAGTTATAGGAGAAATAACAAACACTAAAAGGGTCGTCTTTTCCTCTAATGAAAAAATTGTTGTAGATTTGCCTGTAGATATAATTGTTGATGATGCTCCTGAATACGATCGAGAATTTTCACTTCCAAAAAAAAGGAAATATAGAAATTTTGATATATCAAATTTAAGTATCGAAAAAACAGTATCAAACTACATGAATAATTTAAATTATTTAGATAAGAGTTGGATATACAACCAGTATGACTCGACTGTCATGGGAGACACCATTAAAGAACCTGGTCAATCTTCAGGAGTGGTTAAAATACACAATACTGATAAAGCTATTGGTGCGACTACTGACTGTAACCCACTTTACATTCGAATAAATCCAGAAAAAGGAATGATTCATACTGTTTTAGAAGCCTATAGAAACCTTGTTGCTTCCAACATAAAGCCTATGGCTATTACGAATAATCTTAATTTTGCTAGCCCACTTGATCCAAATATTATGGGCGAGATCGTTTTATCTATTACTGGTTTATCCAATATAGCTAAAAAATTAGACACTCCGATCGTATCCGGGAACGTTTCTCTTTATAATCAAACTAATGATAGACCAATAAATCCTACTCCCGTAATTGGAATGGTTGGCTGTAATTCAAATTGGAAAAAAATATTACAAAATAAATTTATCAATGAAGATGATGAGTTAATTTTATTAGGTAACAGTCTCGGGATTGACTTCAGCCCCTATTATCTTCAAGATCAAAAAATTGTCAGTTCAATTTCTGAATATAATGAATTAAGCATGCCCGACATCGATTTAGAAATAAAAACTGCTAAATTGATTCAAGAAGCTGCAGATAAAAATCTTATTCAGTCATGTAATGACATATCCAGAGGGGGTGTGTTTATGTCTTTAATGAAAATGACTCAAAAAAAACTTGGATTTTCTATAATGTTAGATGATGATAAAGATATTTTTTGTGAATACTCAGCAGGCTATATCTTAACCATTGATCCAAAAAATAAAGATAGAATAGTTTCCATGCTCAAGAAAGAGCGAATTAATTTTTTATCTATAGGTCAAGTTAAATTAGATAGTTTTGAAATAAATTCCAAAAAATTTAATTATTCTGATATGATTGATAAATATTATAAAAACTTTGCTAAAATTATTAATTAAATGCCCATTGAACAAAAAAAATTAGAAATTTTGATTGCTGATAAGTTTCCAGAGTCAAAAATTATAGTCGAGGACCTAGCCGGAGATAACAACCACTATTCAGTTACTATTGAAAGTTCAAAATTCAATGGTCTTTCTAGAATACAACAACATCAATTAGTTTATCAGTCATTAGAAGGATTAATGGACTCAGAATTACATGCTATGCAACTTAAAACGAAAGGTACAACTTAATGGAACTAGACAATACAACGAAAGAAAATATTGAAAAAATGATTGGGGAAAATGAAGTATTCCTTTTTATGAAAGGAAATCCAGATTTTCCTATGTGCGGTTTTTCATCAGTGGCTAGTGCGATACTTAAGAAATGTGGAGTAAATTTTGGCCATTGCAATGTTTTAGACGATGAGAAAATTCGAGAAGGAATTAAAATTTTCTCAAATTGGCCTACAATACCTCAGCTTTATATTCAAAAAGAATTTGTTGGTGGTTGTGACATTATGAAAGAAATGGCTGAGTCTGGAGAATTAATTGAGCTATTTAATACTAGAGGAATTAAAACTGAAATAAGCTAATTTTATTATCTAGAATAAAATTCAACTACTAAATTTGGTTCCATTTGAACCGGATAAGGAACATCAGTCAGCTGAGGACCACGAATAAACTTACCTAAACATTTAGAGATTTCTAATTGTAAGTATTCAGGAACCTCTCTTTCATTTGAACTTAGTGTTTGAATAATCATTGGGATATTTTGGCTTTCTTGTTGTAAAGAAATTTCGTCACCATCTTTTACTTGATAAGATTTCTTATCTATCACTTTACCATTAACCATAACATGTCCGTGATTAACTAATTGCCTAGCAGCGAATACAGTAGGAGCAAATTTAAGCCTAAATACTACAGCATCAAGACGTCTTTCAAGAAGTTCAATTAAAATTTGGCCCGTGTCACCCCTTTTTCTTGATGCTTCTTGATATATTTTTAGGAACTGCTTTTCAGTGATATCTCCATAATATTTTTTTAATTTCTGTTTTGCGGCTAACTGAACTCCGAAATCAGATAGTTTTCTTTTTCTTGCCTGACCATGCTGACCAGGACCATAGGGTCTTCTGTTAAAAGGGCTTTTAGGCCTACCCCATAAATTTAAACCAAGTCTTCTATCAATTTTGTGTTTTGAAGATGCTCTTTTTGTCATGAATTGGTGTTTTATATAGATTTGGTGTTTTAAGTCAATTTATTTTGTGAGAAATTTAATGATACCATAGGCTGTTTTTAGCATTTTTTGATCAATATTTGTTGATTTGATAAAACTTCTGAGCGTCAATTCCAAATTCTCTGCTTTGGCTTTTATAGTTGTAAATCGGCGATTTTTTAATAATTGCATTAAATAACTGATAAATTTTTCCGTCTCTTCGGATTTGAGGCCGTTTTGAAAAATTTTTTCTTCTGATACCGAAGTTGGCCTGCTTAGCATATAGGCCACAAGGGCAACAGAATGGGAAAGATTAAGAGATTTATTTTTTTGAGTAGGAATGGTCAAGATATAGTTAGCATAAGATATTTCTTTATTGCTTAAGCCATTATTTTCTTGGCCAAATAGAATGGTAATTTTTTTAGAATCTAATTTTTCAATATCCTCAAAATTGATTAATGGAATTGATAAGTCCCTTCTTCTAACTGAAGTGGCTATAACCATATTTGATTTAGCAATTGCTTCAGGAATTGATTTGAACGTTTTAACTTTTTTGGCTATTGACTCAAAATGTTTTGAAGACCTAATGCCCTTATCATTTGGCCATACTTTTTTTGGGTTTATTAGGTTAATATCATCAAAACCAAAACACCCAAGAGATCGAATAGACATTCCTATATTTTCAGATAACTGAGGTTTATTTAAAAGAAATTGAATTTTTTTTTTCAAGAATTTTTAATTAACTTAAAAATTAAACTTTCTCTTAATGCATTGTAGGAAGCATCAATGATATTAGTTGAAACTCCCACAGTAGTCCAAAAATTACCTTCTTTATCCTTAGATTCAATAATAACTCTTACAATTGCATCAGTACCTTTTTCTGATGAAAGAATTCTAACTTTAAAATCAGTAAGTTCTAAATCTTCTAGAACAGGATAGAAACTCATTAGAGATTTTCTTAAAGCCTTATCAAGTGCATTAACAGGACCATTTCCAATCTCGACATTCATGTATTCTTTTTTATCAACAATAATTCTCACTGTTGCTTCAGACTCTGTAACTAGGTCTCCTCTCGCATTCCATCTTCTATCATCTATAACTTTAAATCTTATTAATTCGAAATAGTTTGGTATTCCAAAGAGTGTCTCTCTTGCTAAAATTTCAAAACTTGCAAGTGCTTGGTCAAAAGCATACCCCTTAAACTCTTTGTCCTTTATCCTCTGCAAAAGTAAATCTAACTTATCTTTATGATCGTCAGGGTTAATGCCAACTGTATTCAAAAGGGATATAACATTTGAACGACCAGATTGATCAGAAATCACTATTTTTCTTGTATTACCTACTAATTGAGGGTCTATATGCTCATAAGTTTTTGGATCTTTATTAATTGCCGAAACATGAAGGCCTCCTTTATGAGAAAAGGCATTCTCTCCTACATATGGCTGTTGGGTATTTGGGCTTCGATTTAGGATTTCATCTAGTAAAAGAGATGTTTTTTTTAATAAAGTGAGATTTTCTCTCGGAATAGATGAATCAAATTCTGTCTTTAATAAAATTGAAGGTATGACTGAGACTAAATTTGCATTTCCACATCGCTCACCAAGTCCATTGATAGTTCCTTGTACTTGTCTAACTCCTGCCATGACAGCAGCCAAGGAATTAGCTACAGCATTTTCTGTATCATTATGAGCGTGGATACCGAGTCTTTCTCCGGGAATTTTTTTGATAACTTCTGATACAATTCTTTTTACTTCATGGGGTAATGTTCCACCATTAGTGTCGCATAACACTATCCATCTAGCATCATTTTTATAAGCTTCAAGCAAGCAATTCATTGCAAACTCTGGATCTAACTTATAACCATCAAAAAAATGCTCTGCATCATACATTGATTCAATGCCCTTTTGATTAATGTACTGAATACTTTCTCCAATCATTTGAAGATTATCTTCTTTGGAAATTCCCAATGCTTTTTCAACTTGATAAGCTGAAGATTTGCCAACAATACATATATGACCTACATTTGTGTTAATTAAACTATTCAAACCTGGGTCATTAGAAACGCTAGTAGATGGGCGTCTTGTCATTCCAAAGGCAACTAAATTCGACTTATTTAAATTAATAGATGATTGAAAAAACTTATCATCAGTAGGATTAGAACCTGGCCATCCGCCTTCAATATAATCAATTCCCAACTCATCTAAAGCTGAAGAAAATTTTATTTTATCATCTACTGAAAAATCAACTCCTGTTGTTTGTTGACCATCTCTTAAAGTAGTATCAAAAAAAAATATTTTATTTGGATTTATATTTTCTTCCATTTTGTTCCACTTTTTGTATCTTCTAAAATAATTCCTTCTTTTAAGAGTTCTTCTCTAATCTGGTCAGCTATTTCAAAATTTTTATTTAACTTCGCATCGGCTCGGCGAGTTATCATATTTTCAATGTGATCATTATCAAGGTTTATTTCTAAATCTTGATAATGAGGTATCAAGCCCAAAATAGACAATCCATTGTTAAAATAATTAGAAAGCTCTTTATCTTTAGGTGATTTTTTGAGTTCATTGAAAATTTGTTGTAATCTCATAAGAGCCTGAGGGGTGTTTAAATCATCCTCTAAGGCTTCTAAAAAAGCTTGATCTAAATCGTTGTTGGTAGACTCTTGTATGAAATCTCTCCATTTTGAAACAATATTTGATGAATATTTTAATAAGTCATTTGAGAAATCAATTGGTTGTCTATAGTGCGTTGTTAAAATCGCATATTTGATTGATGTGGGATTATGATGGGTCAAAAGCTCATTCATAATTGTAATATTTCCCAAAGATTTTGACATCTTCTCCCCTTGAAAATTAATAAATCCGTTATGAAGCCAATAATTAGCCATCTTCTGGTCGTGGCAACAGGTCGATTGGGCTATTTCATTTTCATGATGTGGAAAAATTAAATCTAGACCACCGGCATGGATATCAATAGTAGGTCCTAATAGTTCTGCAATCATGGCTGAGCATTCAATATGCCACCCAGGTCTTCCTTTGCCCCATGGACTTTCCCAATAAGGTTCATTATCTTTTGAGGGTTTCCATAATACGAAATCTTCTGGATTCTTTTTATATTCTGCTACTTCCACTCTAGCCCCGTTAATAATATCTTTAAAAGATAGTTTTGATAAAGCGCCATATTCTTTAAATTTTTTTGATTCAAATAAGACGTGATGTGAGGATACATACGCATATTCTTTTTCAACTAATATTTTGATCATATCTATCATTTTATAAATATATTCTGTTGCTTTTGGTTCGTATGTTGGCTCTAAGATTGAGAGATGATTTAAATCTTCATGATAAACTTTTTGAGCTTCTTCAACTAATTGATTAGTTGAAATTTTAAGTTCATTTGCTTTATTTATTATTTTATCATCTATATCAGTAATGTTTCTAACATAAGTAACATTTTCTTTTCCAAATTTTAATTGAAGTATTCTAAATAAAATATCAAAAACAATTATAGGTCTAAAATTTCCTATATGTGGATTATTATAAAGAGTTGGCCCACAAGCATACATCTTAATTGAATTTTTATTAATAGGAATGAAGTCTTCTTTAGTTTTCGTAAGAGTATTAAAGAGTTTTAAAGTCATTTAAATTATTTTTAATTTCAGTAAATCCATAATATTCAAATAAATCTTTTACAGAAGGACCATTATCATTTCCGGTGAGAAGATACCTTGTATTAATAAAAATATCCTTTTTTGTAAGATTAGAGTCTAATTGAATAAGTTGCTTGGTATATCCTTCAAAGTCTAAACCATCAAATTTATTTAAGTTAGCAAGTAGTAATTTAACAAACATATCTGAAGGTGTTTTTTCAACTCTTTTTCTTCTAATGATTTCTAGAAACTCCAAAATATCATCATATTTATCAACATTATTTTTAATTAAACTCCACTCAGTTTCTTTAATATTAAATTGAGCCAAATTATTAAATTCATCTAGCAATTCCTTTAGGTTGAATGTTCTTAGCGTAAGTTTTTGGAAGTGATTAATTTTAGATAAGTCTAATTTAGGAAGATTTTTTGATATTTTTGATAAATCAAAATCAACATACTTTTTTTTGGATATTTCCTTAAAACTATAGTCTGCATTAAGGCCTACGGAATACAAATATGATAGAATACTTTCTGTTGAAAAGTTTTGTTCTCTAAATTTTTTAATAGAAATTGAGTCAACATTTCTTTTGCTTAACTTTGTTCCATCTTCATTTAACATCAATGGATTATGCCCAAAACTGGGTGCTTGTGAATCTAGGCTTTGAAAAATTTCCAAATGGACTGCAGAGTTAGATAAATGATCCTCACCTCTTATAATATGAGTAATTTTCATATCTATATCATCCACTACACTTGGAAAATGATATAAATAACTTCCGTCTGCCCTTCTTAAAACAGGATCAGATTGAGAAGATAAATCTACTTCAGTTTTCCCTTTCACTAAATCATTCCATTGAACTTTATTCTGAGATAATTTAAATCTCCAGTAAGGACTTTTGCCAGCTAATATTTCTTTTTCAATGTCTGCTTTGGTTAAATTCAATGCTTCTCTATCATAAATAGGAGGTTTGCCTGCTTTTAACTGTAATTTTTTTTTAATTTCAAGATCCTCATTAGACTCGAAACAAGGATAAACTAATTTTTTAGAGATAAGTTGATCAAATATTTGATTATACCGATCAACTCTTTTACTTTGGAAGTAAGTTTCATCATAATCTATATTTAACCATTTCAAATCTGAAGCAATAGAAAGAACAAATTCTTCCTTGCTTCTTTCTTGATCAGTATCGTCATACCTGAGAATAAATTTTCCATTATTTTTTCTGGAATAAATCCAATTCAAGAAACAGGATCTTAAATTTCCTAAATGAAGATTTCCAGTTGGACTAGGAGCAAACCGTGTTGTTATCATTTTATTTTTTTTAGTAAATACTCTCTAGACACCTTTACTCGTGGGGTTTTTCCATACTTAATAATATCTGCTGTAGCATAAGTTTCTGACCATTTTTCAGGCAAATAACTGCCCGTCCCTATTATGTCTATGGGTGTTTTTGCTAAAGCCATAGCTCGACATTTATTATTTGTAAAACCACTTGAGGCAATAATTTTAACTTTTTTAAAACCAAACTTGTCTAACTGAGATCTAAGATGCCATATTGCTGAAGCCGAAACGCCCGGTCCTACAAGATGTCTCAGTTCGTCATCAGAACGGTATTCTTTAATAGATCCGGGTGCAAATTTTTCTAGTACTTCATAGGACTTTGCCATATCTAAGCCCTCTATATACCTTCCACTTGGTGTATCCAATCTAATTAATACCTTTCCTTTTTTAGATAAACTATCAAAGTAATTACATACTTGTATAGAGTCAGTAATTTCTTTTCCAAAATAATCTGGCAATACTACCAAATCATTTTTTGGGAAGGTCTGATGAAACATCTTCACTGCTTCCAATGTAGAACCTGCATATCCTATTATTGCATGCGGCATGGTCCCTAAGGCTTTATTAGATGGAAAAAAATGAGAAGTTGCTGATATAGATGTTCCTACAAATCCCATTGCTTTATTTTTTTTTGCAGCCTTCGATCCAACAGAGGAAGCGTAGGACATTAATTCAGACATTTCGGAACCAGCACAATGTCTAGCATCCATTGCAATAAAAGAAGTTTTCGGAAGGTCAATGCACATTTGATAGGCATTAGCAGCGGCTATACATGCAGGCCCTATCTTTTGTAAAAAAAGAGTTTCAAGATCAACAATATTTTGAAATGAACCTTTAATGTAAAGAATTGGCTCTCCTGCACCAAAATATTCACCTTCTTTATATGGAGTTTTAGTTTGTATTTTTATTTTTCTTTCTTTGGCTACTGCCTTTATCCAATCAATCGCTAACTTAAGAGCAACAATGCCTGGTCTTCTAATAAAGACAGCATAAGTAACATCTAAATCTCCATATTTTTTTATAATCTGTTTGGATTTTAAAAAATAATTATCAGTGTAGGAATTTATAAAGTCTTTGTTAATTTTATTATTCATATTGAATAAAAAAATTAAACGATATCACCATTTGACAGAAGATCAGCTAGTAAAAAAGATAATTCTAAGGATTGATTAACATTAAGTCTTGGATCACAAAAAGTATGGTACCTATCTCCTAAATTTTCATCTTTAATTTCATCAGGTCCACCAACACATTCTGTGACATTGAGACCTGTAAGCTCTAGATGCACACCTCCAGGAATACTTCCTTGAGATTTATGGATCTCAAAGAACGACTTAATTTCACTTAAAATATTCTCTGTTGCTCTTGTCTTATAACCTGAATTGCTCGTAGATGTGTTTCCATGCATAGGATCACAAACCCAAGTTATATTAAGGCCTAATTTATCAATTTCTTTTAATAATTGTGGAAAAGTAGATTGAATCTTTTCTGCACCCATTCTGACTATTAAAGTTAGTCTTCCCCCCTCATTTTCAGGATTAAGAATTTCAATATTTTTCTTTAAATCATCAATATTTGTCGATGGGCCAACCTTTAGTCCAAGAGGATTTTTAATTCCACTTAAGTAATGTATATGTGCGCCATCAGGATCTCTTGTTCTATCTCCTACCCAAAGAAAATGAGAGTTTACATTATACCAATCACCTGTTGTGCTATCTATACGAGTAAAAGCTTCCTCATAAGGTAAAAGTAAGGCTTCATGGCTTGTATAAAAATCTGTTTCACGAAGTTCACGAGTATTTTTTTCATTTATTCCGCAAGCATTCATAAATTTAATACTTTCCTCAATTTTCTGAGAGATTGATTTGTATTTTTGAGTAGACTCAAAATTATTAGCAAAATCTAAATTCCATTTATTTAATTGAGTTAAGCTAGCAAATCCCCCTTGGGCAAACGCTCTTAATAAATTTAATGTTGCTGCTGAATGATTATAAGCTTGCATCATTCTTTGAGGATCTGGTTCACGAGACTCTTTTGTAAATTCGTGTGAATTAATAATATCACCTCTATAGCTTGGGAGTTTTAATCCATCTTTTTCCTCAAAATCAGAACTTCGAGGTTTTGCAAACTGTCCTCCGATCCTTCCTAATTTTACAACTGGTGTATTGGTAGCATAAGTTAAGACAACAGCCATTTGGAGTATCAGCTTAAAGGTATCTCTTATGGTATTAGGATTTAATTCGCTAAAACTCTCAGCACAATCTCCGCCTTGAAGATAAAAAGCCTCACCTTTTTGAACTTGATATATTTGTGATTTTAAAGATCTAGTTTCTCCAGCAAAAATTAAAGGCGGCATTGAAGATAGACTATCGAGAACACTATTTAACTTATTTTCATCAGAATAAGTAGGCAATTGTTTTGCCTCATAACTTTTCCAACTATTTTTTGACCATTTCATGAGCTGAGGATTATATTGTTAATAATATTAAATTAAAGTTTTTATTAGTTTTTTTGAAGAAAAGGAAACTTTAAAGAAAACTTAGGTAAAGAAGGATTAAATTTATTAGCGTCAAATGTATCAAGAGTTTTTTGCTGAGGATCTATATATTTAAATTTTTGTGAGAAAACTGGAGATTTCTTTTTAAGGTTTGAATTTAATTCAACCATGGTAATGACACCAGATGACGATACTAAATAATAGCAAAAGTCCAAATTCAATAAATCGTAAGCGCTATCATTAATTTTAGCATCGCATTGATTGTTAGAAGAAGAGTTAGCTAATAATATAGTATTAATTTTTTGTTTTGGGGACAAATTAGAAGAGCAAATAAGATTAGACTCACTTTTTAATAATGAGTATATCGATTTTAATGAACCTTCAATTTTTATATCAGGTAAAAAATTACCTTTAACAAATATAGAGTTTGATTGATTGTCATCTATGGCATTTGTAAAAAAATAATTTTGCTCTGTATAAAAATTGTTAACTTCTAAAATTTGATTAGAAAAGGAAAATGGACCCGAGAGCCTCAGTAAGAATTTAAAAATATGGGAATTTAAAAAGTTTGGCAAAAAGTTATAAAATGTAAAAAATATTTTATTGATATAGTTGATATAGTTATCGCTTGACTTAATATTATTTTTTGGATCTTTTAGAAAAATATGTAAGAAGTTTGCAAGTTGATAACAAATTCCTAAAAAACTTTTATTTTTAATTGAAATAGTTTTTTTTAATTTATTATTTTCTAGAATTGAAATTTCTAACGGAAGATGGCAAGTTAATATTTTATTTTCATTAATTTTATGATTGAATACCTTTCTTGCATAGGACTTAAGGGTGACAATATTATCAGCAATAAGGTGGGCGGTAGTATTATTTGGAAAGATTATGTTTATATTTTTAGATTTTAAATTAGTAAAAAAAGAAGATGAATATTTGTGATCTAAATTTTCGAAAATATATGAATAAAAGATTTTATCATTTTCTGATTTTAGAAATATTCCCATTTCTTCATTTACCTGAGAATGATTTTTCTCAGTATGGCAAAAACTTATTTGACTACCAATTATTGGCTCTCTGAGTAAGAGCTTTGATTTACTTAAAATTCCATAAGTATCAAGCACAGTAAACTTTTCAGTATTCTTGATTAAATTTTTGGGCAAAAAATACTTATGATAATTTGAAATATCTTGAGTATTACTGCTTAACTTAACATTGGTAATTGATATTTGAGTTAAAATATCTGCAATTGCTTTATTATTTGAAATTAAATTATTTAAAACTTGCATCTATTCTACAGTTACTGATTTTGCCAGATTTCTTGGTTGATCAATATCAGTTCCTTCACTTAAAGCAAAATAATATGAAATTAATTGAAGGGGAATAGTATAAATGAAAGGTGTGTCAATAATGTTTTCTTTAGGCATATTAATCACTTTAATCTCTCCGTTAATTTTGCTCATATTTTTTACACTTGATAAAATTATAATTTTTCCATTTCTGGCCGAGATTTCTTGAGCATTTGATAAAGATTTTTCAAATAAATCATTATTAGGAATAAGACATACTGTAATCGAGTTCTTGTCTATTAGGGCAATAGGTCCATGCTTCATCTCACCTCCGGGAAAGCCTTCACTGTGCATATAAGAAATTTCTTTTAACTTTAAAGAACCCTCGAGAGCAATGGGGTATACAATATTTCTGCCAATGAAATAACAAGCATTTGCTTCTGATAATTTTTTTGAAATTATTTTAGCACTAGGAGTAAATTCTTTAATAAGTTTTTCAATTTTTAAAGGTAGTTTATTTAATAGATTAATATTCATTTTATAAGTTTGATTAGTAATAGTTTTTTCCATTTTTCCAACTTCAAGTGCTAAGTTAGCTAGGCTAAGTAATTGACAAGTAAAGGCCTTAGTTGAGGCAACCCCTACTTCCTTTTGAGCATATGTGGGAATAGTAACTTCAGCCTCTCTCACCATACTGCTTACTAAAGAGTTTGTAATAACTAATGATTTGTGATTGTTTTTTTTGACATATTTTAATGCCATTAATGTGTCCATTGTTTCGCCTGATTGTGAGATAAAAACATAGAGAATTTTTTTATTTTTATGAATTTTCTTATATCTCAGTTCTGAAGCTAACTCTGCACTCACTTCTTTATTAGTAAAATGATTAAAATAATATTCTCCCACCATTGCGGCATGATAGGCAGTACCACAGCCTACTAATACAATTTTATCCACTTCAAAGAGATATTTAAATTTTAACTCAAAATCGATAAAGTATTCAGAATTATATTTTGATTGAGTACTTTTTAGAACGCTAGGTTGTTCATGTATTTCTTTTAACATGAAGTGTTGAAAATTAGCTTTATCATAGGGGTTGAGGTATGAGATATTTTTTTGAAATAAAATTTTATTTTTTTTGTTCAGGTAGCTAATTTTATTTTTATTTATTTTAATTATATCTCCATCCTCACAGTGAAAAATTGTATCATGATAGTTGGAAAGAATTGATGAGTCAGAACATATATAAAATGAATTATTTTTATTTGAAATTGCTATGGGACTGCCATTTTTTAAAACATAAAAGCAATTATTTTTTTTTATGAAAATAACAAATGCAAAATTTCCTCGAATTGTTTTTTGAAAAACTTTAATTGCATCATCAGCATCCTTATATTTATCAATCAAATAACTCAAATAATAAAAACTAACTTCAGTATCAGATTTAATATTTTTTGGAATTTCATTATATCGATTTTGAATTTTTGAATAATTTTCAATTATACCATTGCACACCAATGTTAGGTTTTCATTAGAAAAGGGGTGCGCATTATTCCTACTTACAATTCCATGTGTTGCCCATCGAGTATGCCCAATGACCCCAGAAAAAATCTTGTCAGATATATTTTTAGATTTATTTTCTAAATTTGAAATTTTACCTACACTTTTGATAGTTCTTATTTTTTGATCAGAAAATAATGAAATGCCTGCAGAGTCATATCCTCTGTACTCTAATTTCTTTAAAATTTCTATCGCATCTACCTTTAAAGATTTAGAATTTAGGATACCTACAATACCGCACATTATCTTTTAAAGTTTTTCAAATTTTTTTGCTTCGCCCTACTTATGGAAAAATAATTTTTGGGAACATTCTTTGTAATTACCGATCCTGCGGCAATGTATGAATTATTACCAATATTAACCGGAGCAATAATTGAGGAATTTGTACCGATAAAACAATTATCACCAATTTTTGAATGAAATTTATTTTTTCCATCAAAATTACAAGTTATAGTGCCAGCTCCAATATTAGAGTTTTTACCAATCGTGCTATCTCCCAAATATGATAGGTGATTAACTTTAACTTTACTTGCCAACTTAGAATTTTTTATTTCAACAAAGTTACCTATTTTAACATCATCTTGTAAAATAGCCTCTGGTCTTAGTCTTGCAAAAGGTCCTATTAAGCAATTTTTTCCAACATAACAATTTTCTAAGTATGAAAATGATTTAATAGTAGTTCCTTTTAAAATCTTAACTCCTTTTTTGATAACAACATTAGGCTCTATAATAACATCTTTTGATATCTGAACATCAGTTTCTATATATACCGTTTCAGGATGTAAAATTTTTACACCAGAATTTATTAATTTGGATTTGATTATATCTTGTGAAATTTTTTCCAAATCATTTAATTCTTTAAAATTATTTACTCCTAATATAGGAGATTTATCATTTATGTAAGCTTTCAATTTCAAATTCTGCTTATGAGAAATATCTATTAAATCTGTGATATAGTATTCTTTTTTTATTTTATTTTTTATAAGACTAAAAACGTTCTTGATAGATTTTTTTGATATTAAAAAAATACCTGTATTTACTAATTTGACATTTTTTTCGTCTGCATTACAGTCCGACTCTTCTACTATCTTTATTAGCCTGTCCTTATTTAGAATTATCCTGCCATATCCACTGGGGTTATTGGCATTTTGAGATAATACAGAAATATCAACTTTTGATTTAATTCCATCAGATAAAAAATTATTGATAATTTTATAATCAAATATTGGCGTATCGGCTAGAAGAACTAGATAATAATCAAAATTCTTATTAGAATTATAAAATTGTTTGATCGCCCCTCCTGTTCCATCAATAGGGTTTTGTATAAATAGCTCCTTATTTTTACTTTCAATAAAATGAGAATTTGTCTTGCTTGTTATTATCTTTATTTGATTAATATTCTTATTTTTTTCTAAAGCTTCTATATTAAAATCAATTAACTGCTTTCCCGAAATGGAGTGAACAAATTTTGGTAAATCTGAATTGAATCTTTTACTTTTACCTGCAGAAAGAATAATGGCGCAAATTTTCATAAAGTAGTAAAATAATAGTAATAGATCTAAGCTTTACACTAAAAATATATCTAATTATGTAAATTATGACGATAATTGTAAAAAAAAATTTTTCACCATCTCTATTTAATATAATTAAACATAAAATTAATAATCAAGAGTTGGTAAGTCTTCCTACTGAGACAGTCTATGGCTTAGCAGGTCTTGGCACAAACATAAAATCTGCAAACAAGATTTATCAGATTAAAAATAGGCCGCTTCACAAAAAACTGATATTTCATTGTTCTGACATAAAAATGGTCAAAAGATTTTTTTTCTTAGATCAAGAAAACGAAATTTTAGCTAAAAGATTTTGGCCTGGTCCAATTACCTTAATTTTAAAGAGAAAATCACTTCAAATTCCAAAATCACTAACTCTAAATAATGATTGTGCTGTTAGAATACCAAGAAACGATTTTACAATAGAGGTAATAAAAAAAATAGGCTCACCTTTGGTAATGCCTTCAGCAAATAAATTTAAAAAATTAAGTCCAATTAATGCAAAGATGGTAGCGGAACAATTTAAAGATACTAATTTATTCATAATTGATGGGGGTAAATGCAGCGTTGGACTAGAGTCAACTCTAGTAAAAATACGTAATAGTGAATTAGAGGTTATCAGACCAGGAAAAATAAGCATAGAACAGCTTAAAAAGGAATTACCTTATATTAGTACAAAGAAAAATGGTGAGAAGTTTTTTTCAGGAACTTCTAAAAAACACTATTCACCAAACAAAAAGATTTACTTAGATGTGAAAAAACCACTAAATAAAACTGCCTATCTAAATTTTGGAAAAAAACATAAAAAAGAATTTAAAAATCTAAGTCAAAAAGGAAGTCTCAATGAAGCTGCTAAAAATTTATATCATTTTATTTTTTTAGCAGATCAAAATAAAAATTTTAAAACAATATCAATTGCCCCTATTCCTCATCGTGACATTGGTGAAGCAATTAATGATCGTTTAAAAAGGGCATCAAAATGAAATTTCCAAAAATAGTTAGGGAAAATAACAATAGAATAATTGCTTTCCCCACAAATACAAAAGAAGTCTCAAATATAGTAAAGTTTTCAAAAAAAAATGGTTTGAACATCATTCCTCTGGGGGGAGAAACAAATAGAGTTGATGGCACAAAACCTGATAAAAAATCTAAAAATATATTCATTAGCTTCTCTAAAATGAAAAAAATTTTAGAAATAGATACAGATAATTTAATCATGACTGTTGAAAGTGGAGTTACGCTTCAAAAAATTCAACAAAAATCATTATCCAAAAATTTGTTTTTCCCGGTCAACATTGCCCCTAGTGATAAATGCACGATTGGAGGAAATATTTCAACCAATGTTGGTGGGCTTCAAACACTAAAATATGGAAATATTGAAGATCATATAAATGGACTAGAAGTTGTAATGTCTGATGGAACAGTCTTAAATTTTTTAAGTAAATTAAAGAAAGATAACTTTGGTCCTAAATTGTGGAAAATTTTTTGTGGTTCTGAGGGTATTTTTGGAATAATTACTAAAGCAAATTTAAATTTAAAACCTAAAAATAAATATAAAACGACATATTTTCTTGAATTAAGAAACTTAGATAAAACAATTTTACTATTTAAAAAATTAAGAAATGAATTTTATGATCATCTAACAAGTTTTGAAATTATTTTTCCTATCCCTAGCTCCATATTACTAAATCAAAAATCTAACTTTCACCTAATAGTGGAAATGCATTCAAATGAAAAAAACAAGTTCAAAAAACCTTTAAAAGATATTTTTCAAAAATATCTAGCTAAAATAATTAAAATTGAAAATAATATTAAGAATTCTTGGATTTGGAAAAAAAGAGAAGATCTTGTTCATTTACAGAAGGATTTAAAATATAATCATAAATTCGATATCTCTTTGCCCTTATCTCATTGGAAGAGTTTTATTTCAAAGACTAATAAATTTGTAAAAACTAACAAGCAATTTTCACCCTATTTTTTTGGCCATTTAGGTGATGGAAATTTACATTGTAATTTCAAAGCTGAAAATGAAAATGAAAAAGATATTAAACTTTTATCTAAATTCATTTACGAATTAACATTATCTCTTAATGGAAGCATTGCGGCAGAGCATGGACTTGGACAAAAAAAGAATATGCTCCTTAAGAGATATAAATCAAAAAAATATTATAATTTTTTGATAAATTTCAAAAAATATTTAGATCCAAATAAAAATCTTGGGGTTAATAAGCTATTTAAGTCCTAAGTAATCTTTGAGTTTAAAATAGCTCATCGCTAGGACTAAAAGCGGGGTATCAACTAAACCAAAGCCAGGAAAATTGTGATGACGTATTTTTTCAAACAAGCGAAAATTTGAATCATATGATGTTAGCGTTTGTGCTAACATTTTTCCAACCATAGTCGTTAATGCAAGACCATGACCGGAATAACCCTGAGCAAAAAAAATATCTCTACTAATCGCCCCTATATGAGGAAATCTATTTGCCGTAATTGCCACATGGCCGCTCCATGTACACAATGCCTTAAATTTTTCAATTCCTGGAAGTATTTTTTGAATACTTTTTTTAAGAGAATTTTCCAGATTAATTGGATCAATATTTGAATAACTTACTCCCCCACCAAATATTAAATTACTGTTTCCATCTAACCTAAAGTAATTGAGAACAAAAAGCATATCGCCTACAGTAATTTTT
>Ga0255765_1000524_pt1 | contig 51539 bp, 35 predicted proteins | sample 041ome_8_FD_179965 | JGI IMG/M metagenome (GOLD analysis project Ga0255765, IMG submission 179965) | Coastal salt marsh microbial communities from the Groves Creek Marsh, Skidaway Island, Georgia - 041407BS metaG (version 2) | ecosystem: Environmental > Aquatic > Marine > Intertidal zone > Salt...
CACCCCACCACCAATGATGTGTAATCCAATAAGGTTATTTTCTTTATCCAATGCGGCTTTATAAGTTGCGGTGTAAGTAGGTCTAAAAATTCCACTTGTGATATCATCTTCACGAGAGTAAACCAGTCTTATTGGTTTACCATCGGTTTGACTTTTTCGGCAATCATACGCATGGTATTTTTTAATTGCTGATGCGTAAGGTTGGCATTGTCCAGTTGAAAGGTAAGACGGTCTATCCCCCCTAATGCTTCGCTATGTCTTAAAATCTTTTCTGCTACCTCTTCGGGATCACCAACCAGCAATGCACCCGTTTTTCCATTTTGTGCAGCAAAGCGTTCAAAGGTCACAGGCGGCCATCCTCTTTCTTTTCCAATTCTTGTAAAATTATAGGCATAGCCTGGGAAGTACTCTTCTACTGCTTGGTCTTTGGTCTCGCCCACATAGCCTAGTGAATGGATTCCTACTTTTAATTCTTCTGAAGCAAAGCCAGCATCTTCTCCTGCTTTTCGGTACAAATCAACCAAAGGTCTGAATCGATGGGTCTCTCCACCAATAATGGCTATCATCAAGGGTAGACCTAGACTGCCTGCACGCGCAAATGAAGCCGGAGTTCCACCCACACCCAGCCATACTGGAATTTTTTTCTGAAAAGGTCTAGGCGTAATCCGTTGCTTGTGAAGGGGAGCACGAAACCTTCCCGACCAATTGATTAGTTCTTCTTCTTGAATTTGTAAAAGGAGCTCTAATTTTTCTTTAAAAAGCTGATCGTAATCTTCAAACGCAAAACCGAACAAGGGAAATGATTCCGAAAAAGAGCCTCTTCCAACCACAATTTCTGCCCTGCCCGAACTGATTAAATCCAAGGTAGCATAGTTTTGAAAAACCCGAACGGGATCTGCAGCACTGAGCACTGCAACAGCACTTCCCAATTTGATCTGCTCTGTTTTTGCTGCTGCAGCAGCAAGGATCATATGGGGTGCGGAATCTAAAAATTCTTCGCGATGGTGTTCTCCTATGCCAAAAAAATCGAGACCTACCTGATCTGCATATACAATTCTTTCAATCAATTCGGCGATTGCATGTACTCTTTCTTGTGCACTGGGAGTACCTTTGGTTATGTCTACTGCTGCAAAACTATCTACCCCTATTTCCATATTTTTATTTAAGTTGGCAATATAGGGAAGAATCTAAAATAAGTACCGGTGGCCCACCCATCAAGCTTCAGTTATTCTACATTGAATCCTCCAGCTTTAGGAGTGCCTACTGAAGACTGGTGATGTACTTTTTATCGCGTTCGATTAACAAATCCGGATCCATTTTCATTTTTGCTTTATGGGCTTCAACCGCCTCTTTAATTTGTGCTAATACCTCAGGATGTTGCGCTTCAATATCAAATCGTTCACTTGGATCTTCATCAACATTAAAAAGTAGTGGAGGGTTGTGATGCTGTTTGTTTGTATTGGATCCGTAAGCCGATTGGGTAATAAAATGGGCTTTGAAAGACCCCAATCGCATCGCGTACAATTCGCGCTGCCGATAATAGTAGACCTCATTTCGACTGCCTTTTTCTTTGTGGAATAAAACCGGACTAAGATCTACTCCGTCCATTTCCCTGTCTGAAGGGACTGCGATCCCTGCAATGGCACTAAAGGTGGTAAACAAATCCATAGTGGTTCCCATATCCGTAATGATGCCTGGGAGAATATTACCCGGAGACCAAAAAATTGTAGGTTCTCGCATGCCGCCTTCCCAAGTAGTTCCTTTGCCGTCGCGTAACAGTCCTGCACTTCCTCCAGAAAGTTCGGTTGGCAACCAAGGACCGTTGTCTGAAGTAAAAACCACTATAGTATTTTCCTCCAATCCTTTAGCCTTTAACGCATCCAGCACCCTTCCGATGTTAAAATCAATTTCTTCAACCACATCTCCATACAAACCTCGCTTGCTTTTGCCTCTAAATTCTTCTGAGGCAAAAAGGGGCACGTGAGGTAAATTGTAGGCCAAGTATAAAAAGAAGGGCGCATCCCCTTTTTGATGCGCATTGATGACTTCGATAGATGCATCGGTATAGCGTTTTACAATCGTGTGTTGATTTGCTGGGCGTTCTATTTCTTGCGTTCCTTCTAGGAGGGGAACGTTAAAATCAGCTGGGGTTAAGTTTTTATATTCCTTGGTCCATAGTTCCCAATAGTCCATCGAACTATTCAGTTTTCGTGTGATGTCCATATCGTTGGAGTATGGGATGCCGTAATAATAATCAAACCCATGCTGGGTAGGGAGGTATTGTTCGCGATGACCTAAGTGCCATTTTCCAGCCATATGGGTGGTGTAATTGGCTTGTTTGAGTTGTTCCGCTAGAGTAATTTCTTTTGCGGGAATCCCGTTTTTTGAATCGGGAAAAAACACTCTTGATTTATCGCTCATCATGCCGTTTCGCACCGGAAGCCTCCCGGTCAGAAGGGCAGCCCTACTGGGGGTGCATACGGGAGCCCCTACGTAAAAATTTGTCCATTTCTGACCCTCTGTTGCCATACGATCAAGCACGGGGGTTACAATGGATGGATTACCAAAACTACTCAAGTCGCCGTAACCCAAATCGTCGGCAAAAATGACAATAAAATTGTACTGCTTAAGCGGTTTTTCTTGAGCTTTTATTTCCTTGGGGAGCAGAACTAAAAGTAAAACAACTCCCTTCAGTAAGTAGTAAAATGGATTTAAAAGGAATGACTTCATCTTAGGGTATTTTTTATAAATGTTTAGAAATTGTTAGGTATCTCTTCAGCTTATCAAATCAATTTAATGAAAAATTAGCCGAACTGTACATGGTTTTTAGTTGAGTTGTTCAATGACTTTCAAAATAAGTTCTTTAGTTCGTTTAACGCCCTCATTTCTAGGGATGCTATTACCAAAAAATTCAATTCCTGCAAATTCAAAATGTGGCGCATTTTGGAGGATTTCAAACATTTTTTTGTAGTCTGTTGTGGTTTCTTCCCCGCTAGCAGTAAAGTTTTCTGACTTTGCACTTACCGCTCTTATGTAGGGGCTTAGTAATTTTATTCCCTGATACGGATTAGGATAATAGGTATCGGGATTTCGCTGGAGGGTCCAATTGGTAAAGTCTCCCAATACCCCGACATTGGAAAGGTTTACGGCTTCCATCAAGTTGATCATCCACTCAGGGTCGGAGGAATATCCGTTATGGTTTTCTATCAGTAAATCCAATCCCATACTGCCTGCGTATGCTCCAAGTTCTTTCACTCCTTCAATAGCGTAGGTCAACTTTTCTTTATGCGGAATGGTAATGTATTCCCCACATACATTCCTTAGTGATTTACAGCCTAGTTTTTGAGCCACATCAACCCAAAATTTGTAACCAGCGATAGCTTCTTTTCTTTTTTTGGCATCTGCATCTCCGATATCGCCCACTCCTCCTGTCAGCAGTACAGCACTTTTGATTTTAGCCTCTTCACAGTTTAAAATCATTTTATCGAGATCACGTTCTGTGAGATCTTTAGGAAAATGAAACATTTCATGGTCTATGTATTCAAATCCTAGCTTTTTGGCAATTTTAGGATAGTCAAACACATCAATACCCAAAGGGTCATTCCCTCCATAGCCCGTTCGCATTAAAGACCAAGGCGTTATGGAAATTTTAAGACGTTCAAAGGGTACAACTGAAAATAAATTCAAATGAGGTAGGCTTCCAAGTGCTGCCGTGCCTAATGCGCTGTTTGTAAGAAAGGTCGCTCGATTCATTACAATTGTTTTTTTTAAAAGTACCGATTATTAAATAGATCTTAATTTTACTTCATAAAATACACTCCAAATTCAAAAAAACAAAGGGGAGTGATATTGAGACAAATTAGTATATTTAATCAAAGTTTTTAAACCCGACGAATGGATCAAAATACACCCTTAAAAAGTTTGGATGATTGGGAAGAAGATGTAGTAAAGCGCTACCCCGAGCCGAATCAAAAACAAAAAGAAGATTATAGAAATTATACGGATTCTCCAAGAGATGCATTGGTAAGAAATTTTTATAAAATAAATCATCAATACCAAACCTACGATTTTGTAACTGCCAAGCAGGAAGAATTTCTTGGGTTAAACAAACGAAAAATGTCTGTTTGGGATGCATTGGATTACCTCAATACCTTGGTGGATGACAGTGATCCCGACATTGAATTGGATCAATTGCAGCATTTACTTCAAACTTCAGAGGCAATTCGAAAAGATGGTCATCCTGATTGGTTTGTATTGACAGGTTTGTTGCACGATTTGGGAAAAGTTCTGTGTCTCTACGGCGAACCCCAATGGGCTGTGGTTGGAGACACCTATCCCGTGGGTTGTCAGTTTTCTGATAAAATTGTTTATCCGGAATTTTTTGCTGCCAATCCTGACTTTTCAGACGAACGTTACAACAGCAAGTTTGGGGTGTATTATGAAAATTGTGGCTTGGAACAGGTAAAAATGAGCTGGGGGCATGACGAATACCTCTACCATGTCATGAAAGACTATTTGCCTAAACCTGCGCTTTACATGATTCGCTACCATTCCTTTTATGCACAACACCGTGAGGAAGCCTATTCTTATTTGATGAATGCGGAAGATCGTGAAAATTTTGAATGGGTAAAAAAATTCAATCCCTACGATTTGTATTCCAAAGTTCCAGTTCCACCCGACGCTAAAGCATTACGACCTTATTACGAAGATTTAATAGCCAAATACCTGCCTGCAGAACTTCAGTTTTAAATTAGGGCAGATGATTAAAATCGGTGTAATCGGACTAGGGAGAATAGGGAAAGTTCATTTAGAAAACATCCAATACCATATCCCTACCGCCAAGGTAGTGGCAGCCTGTAGTGGTAGTGAAAAAGGTTTTGCTTTTGCAAAAGAGCGAGGCATTCAAAAATGCTATACGTCTGTACAACAAATGCTTGCCGAGGTGGAGCTGAATGCTGTTGTTCTAGCTTCTCCAACAGCCCTCCATTTTGAACACCTCAAACTCCTAATCGCGGCACGAAAGCATATTTTTTGTGAAAAACCGATTGATTTATCGCTTGAAAACGTCCAATTTCTTAAAAAAGAACTGGATCAAAATCCAGTAAAGTTTATGGTGGGTTTTAACCGTCGGTACGATCCAACTATTTTAAGTATAAAAAAGCAGCTCGATCAGCAGAAGTTAGGCCAACCCCAGTCGATAAAATTGACCAGTAGAGATCCCGGACCACCCCCCATGGAGTTCATCAAAACCTCCGGAGGACTGTTTTTGGATATGGCCATTCATGATTTTGATCTTGCTAGCTATTTGATGGGAAGTGAGGTTACCGAAGTATATGCCACTGCAAGTGTATTTGGTGAATTACCTCTAGAGTCGGTAGGGGATGTAGATACCGCCGTTACGGTACTTAAATTTAAGAATAAAGGCTTTGCAACCATAGAAAACAGTAGAAACAGCGTTTACGGATACGATCAACGCTTAGAAGTTTTTGGTGCTCAAGGAATGCTTTCCTCAACCAATCAAGCGGATACTATGGTTTCTTTTTCCGATCAGGAGGGTCTTCATCATCCTAAGCCGGTAGGTTTTTTTATTGAGCGCTACCAAGCATCTTATTTGAATATAATGAAAGCCTTTATAAAGGCCTTGGAACAAAATGAGACTCCTGAATTGAGTTTTCAGGATGGGCTTCACTCATTAACCCTAAGTTTGGCCGCCAAAAAATCAAGTGAGGAGAATCGATTGGTATTACTATCAGAAATTCGTTAATCTATGTTTACAGCAATCACTTTTCTTCTTTACACCTTATTTGTAGCCCTATATGCATGGCTGAAACTGAGAAAGGAACGATTGGGCTCACAAGAGGGGTATTTTTTAGGAGGGCGAAGTCTGACAGGTATTGTCATTGCGGGATCTATGTTGTTGACCAATATTTCTACGGAACATTTGATCGGAATGAATGGTTCTTCCTATAAAAATGGCTTTATTGTCATCGGTTGGGAGGTAACTTCCGCCTTAGCCTTAATTGTAGCAGCAGTTTATTTTATTCCAAAATATCTAAAAATGGGATTGACTACCATACCCCAATATTTGGAAAATAGGTTTGACGGAATGTTGCGGTCTTATGTTGCCTTTTTCTTGATGATTTCTTTTGTGGTAACCCTTTTGCCCATAGTGCTTTATACGGGTGCCATTAACCTAGAAAGCATCTTTAATGTTTCTGAAGTTTTAGAGGTTTCTAAAGATACTGCCTTGCTGATTACGGTTGTTGGGGTTGGATTGATTGGGTCGCTTTATGCAATATTGGGAGGCTTGAAAGCGGTCGCTGTATCCGATACCCTTAATGGCTATGGCTTGTTAATTGGGGGCTTGGCTGTTCCATTTTTGGCTTTATGGGGTATAGGTGATGGAAATCCAATAGAGGGATTGTCGAAAGTTTTTGCGCATGCACCTCAAAAGTTTAATGTCATTGGAACGAAGAATTCTGTGCTTCCTTTCGAAGTTTTATTCACCGGGTTGATCATTAACCAGCTTTATTTTTGGTGTATGAATCAAACCATTATTCAGCGGGCTTTAGGAGCAAAAAATCTTAAAGAAGCTCAAAAAGGACTGTTGTTTACGGGCTTGCTTAAAATTCTTATTCCTTTGGTCATAATTTTACCCGGGGTTATTGGATTCTACTATTTCGGCGATTCGCTTTATGAAAGTCAAGACCTGGTTTACCCTGAATTGATTAAAAAAGTTCTTCCTGCCAGTTTTGTTGGAATTTTTGCTGCAATTGTAATGGGGGCAGTGCTCAGTACTTTTAACAGTGTGCTAAACAGTGCAGCTACTATTTTTAGTCTGGATTTATACCAAAGACATTTTAATCCAAAGGCCTCAGACCAAAAGTTGGTTTACATTGGTAAATTAACGTCTACCGTACTTGCCGTATTCGCCATAGCTGTAGCTCCTTTTGTGGCTAAAGCTCCTGATGGACTGTACCAGTTACTACAACAGCTGAATGGAATTTTCTTTATCCCCATAGCATCCATCATGCTGGTCGGTTTTTTTACTCAAAACATTTCAGCCTTGGCGGCTAAAGCAGCATTATTTGTCGGCTTAATTTTTTACCTGCTCACAAGTTTTGTGTTCGATACAGGCATACATTTTGTTCATATTTGGGGGATTGAATTTGTGTTGAATTTGGTTGTGATGTATGCGATTTCATACGTCTACCCCAATAAAAACCAATTTAAACTCAGTGATTTAAAAAAGGTTAGCATGCAACAATGGAAATACACCCGAGTATTTTCAATTTTTCTCTGCTTAATTACTTTGATTATCTACATTAGCTTGGGTTCAATAACGGGCTCGTAATTTCAATTTTTGCTTATGAGATCGAGTGGTTTTCAAAATAAATCGAATAAACTTTACTATTTTTACTTATGCCGCTACTCGTAATTACCCTAGGAATACTTCTTTTATTTCTGTTGATTTTAGTTGTTCGCCTCAATGCCTTTATCGCTTTTATATTGGTAGGATTGGCTATAGGGATAGGGCAAGGAATGGAGCTGAATGCTATCATGGCCTCTATTGAAAAAGGAATTGGAAACACCTTAGGGTTTTTAGTAATGATCTTAGGGCTTGGAGCTATGCTGGGAAAATTGGTAGCGGAAAGTGGCGCAGCTCAAAAGATTACCAACGGATTGATTCAGCTATTTGGGATTCGTAATACCAGGATAGCGGTCATGCTTACGGGTTTTATCGTTGGGGTTACAATGTTTTATTCGGTCGGTTTTGTCATCTTGGTACCTTTAGTCTTTACCGTCGCTGCTGCCACCGGACTCTCCCTGATTTCGATTGCCTTACCCATGTTAGCCTCATTATCGGTAACTCATGGTTTTTTACCTCCCCACCCAGCGCCCTCAGCACTTTCCGTGATGTTTGAAGCGGACATGGGAAAAACCCTGATCTATGGCTTGATCGTGGCCATACCGGCCATTCTAATTTCAGGGCCTGTTTTAACGCGTTTTATCCCTAAAGTTGAAGCCAAGCCCTTGAAGGAATTTATGACCACCAAGGTTTTTTCAGAGGAGGAATTGCCCGGATTTTTAAACAGTATTGTAACTGCCTTATTACCGGTTATCTTAATCGCATTTTCAACCTTAGCAGTAACTTTTTTTCCGCTTCAGGGCACGAGTCTTTCGATAATCAAATTCATGGGTAATCCCGTTATTGCCTTGCTACTGACTGTCTTGGTGGCTACCTATACGTTAGGGATCGCTCGGGGAGTTTCTATGGAGGGCGTGATGCAAATTTACGGCAAAGCGGTATCGGGCATTACCATGGTGCTATTGATTATTGCAGGTGCGGGTTCCTTAAAACAAATTTTGATTGACAGTGGGGTGAGTGAATATATCGGAAGCCTTCTTCAAATCACTTCTCTGTCTCCTTTGGTTATTGGATGGTTGATAGCCACACTCATCCGATTTTCGGTAGGTTCTGCTACGGTTGCAGGCTTAACTACCGCTGGGATAGTCCTCCCTCTTGTACAAGCCACCGGAGTAAGTCCAGAATTGATGGTTTTATCAATAGGGGCTGGAAGCCTGATGCTTTCCCATGTAAATGACAGCGGCTTTTGGCTTTTTAAGGAATATTTTAATTTATCGGTTAAAGAAACGTTGACCACATGGACCGTTATGGAAACGTCTATCGGGATAAGTGGTTTATTGGGTGTTTTATTGTTAAATCAATTTGTATAAACAATGGGAATTTTACTAAAAAAAAGAATCGAAGCTCTGGGTTTGGAATTGCCTCCAGCCCCTAAACCCTTAGGGGTGTACCGTCCCCTTTTAGTAGTGGGAGATTACTTGTACGTTTCTGGCCAGGGTCCAATTTTGGCAGACGGAGGCTTGATCAAGGGAAAAGTAGGGGGAACCCTAGATCGAGACCAGGCCAAACAGGCTGCTCGACAAGTTGGTTTAACAATGCTTTCTACCTTGGTGACCCATATGCAACCAGAACATAAAATAAAACGGGTTGTCAAAGTTTTAGGTATGGTAAATGCCACTCCTGAATTTGAAGAACACCCCTATGTAATTAATGGCTTCAGTGAGTTAATGGCAGAAGTGTTTGGCGAAGAAAATGGAATTGGGGTACGCAGCGCAGTTGGGATGTCGCTACCGCAAAATATTGCAGTTGAAATCGAGGCTCATTTTTTGCTAGAAAAATAAAATCTAAAACCGATGGAAGCAGAGTTTAAAGTTCAGGATGAAGCTAGCTTGCTGACTCCCGGGCTGCTGGTCTATCCTGAGCGTGTTAGCCACAATATCGCAGCCATGCTTGAAATAGCTGGTGGTGCAGCCCGTTTAATTCCCCATGTTAAAACCCACAAAATGGCCGCGGTGATTCAAATGCAAATGCGAGCAGGAATCGATCAGTTTAAATGTGCAACCCTTGCTGAAATGAAGCTGTTGATTAAGTGTGGGGTAAGTAACCTTCTTTTAGCGCATCAACCCACCCGAGAAAAAATGCGTCAATTTCTGCACTGGCAAAAGGAAAACCCCAGCATAGCGTGCTCCACCTTGGTAGACAATGTAGAATCGTTGAACTTATTTTCTGATTTGGCAACCCAGTTTTCAACTAGGATTCATTTGTGGATAGATCTAAACAATGGGATGAATCGAACGGGGATTCTCCCAACGAAAGCCTACGCCCTTTATCAGGAATTGATTGCTAGAAAAAATATTAGTTTTCAGGGATTTCATCTCTACGACGGGCATATCCGCCCATTGGATTTGGAAGAACGCATAGCCCAATGCAACAAAGATTTTATCCCTGTTCAGAATTTAATCGACCGGATTGAAGCTGAGGGAGGTGTGGTACCCCATACCATCACCGGAGGGTCTCCCAGTTTTTATCCCCACGCCCTCCGTAGCAAAAACTTGTTAAGCCCAGGGACGACTTTATTTTGGGATTTGGGATACAAGCGAATTTGGAAAGAGTCTCCTTTTCTTAACGCAGCGGTATTGATCACTCGTTTGATCAGTAAACCCAACGACGATATTTTTTGTTTTGATTTGGGGCATAAAGCTGTCGCTTCTGAAATGCCCTTGCCTCGGGTCGAACTTATTGGGATGGAACAAGCGGAGCATCTCAGTCAAAGTGAAGAACATTTGGTAGTCAAGTATGAGGCTGAAAATGATTTTAAAGTCGGAGACTTGTTTTATGCTATACCCTATCATATTTGTCCAACCGTTGCCAAATACAATAGAGCCTACACCATTGAAAAGGGTGTACATACGGGGTATTGGGACATACAGGCAAGAGACTATCAAATTGAATTAGACCAATGAAATTTCTTTTTGACGCCCATTTAGACCTGTCCATGAATGCGCTGGAATGGAATAGAGACCTTCGGATGGAACTCCCCCAGATTCGCGCTTTAGAGAAGGGAATGACGGATTTACCCGATCGTGAAAGAGGAGTGGTCTCTTTTCCGGCAATGCGAAAGGGAAATATTGGTCTTTGCATGGCTACCCTCATTGCGCGCTATGTAAAACCTGAAAACACGCTCCCTGGATGGAACTCCCCTGAACAAGCATGGGCACAAACCCAAGGTCAATTGGCCTGGTATCGAGCAATGGAAATGGATGCTCAATTGTGTCAAATTCGAACTAAAACAGACTTAGAAAAGCATTTGCTGCACTGGGAGCAACATCCCCAAGACAGCCCTATAGGATATGTTTTAACCCTTGAGGGAGCGGATTCCATTGTACGTATGGAACATGTACACCAAATGTATCAAGAAGGATTACGCGCCATTGGCCCCGCACATTACGGTCCCGGAACCTATGCGTTTGGGACAGATTCAACAGGGGGCATAGGGGTAAAAGGAAAAGCTTTGCTAAAAGAAATTGCCGAATTGCACTTGATTTTGGATGCCACCCATTTGTGCGATCAAAGTTTCTGGGAAACCCTAGCGGTATATAAGGGGCCGGTTTGGGCAAGTCACAGTAATGTAAGAAAATGGGTGCCCAACGAACGCCAGTTTGATGATGAGCAACTCAAGGCTTTACTGGAACGAGAGGCTGTAATTGGAATGGCATTCGACGCTTGGATGATGCTTCCCCACTGGAAACGAGGACAATCAAATCCAAAAGAACGCGGCTTGACTCTTGAGACCATTGTACAACATATCGATCATATTTGCCAATTGGCAGGAAATTCAGAGCATGTCATGATAGGTTCTGATTTGGATGGGGGCTTTGGTAAAGAACAATGTCCCTATGATTTAGAAACGATTGCAGACCTTCAAAAACTGGATCAGATTCTTCTCCAACGTGGATATACCTCACTTGATATTCAAAATATTTTCAGTCGAAACGGACTTCGATTTTTAAGAAAAAATCTACCGGATTAGTTTAGCGGCCTAACAAATCAAATTGGTGACTGTATTTGATGGTAATGCTTTGGTTATTAAGCATATCCAAATAATCGGTATCCTTAATGATGTTGACCACCACAAACAATCCTGTATTTGCATTTCTCAGCCAACCAAAGCGTGCATTTACGGAGGTAATATTGGATACATTGTTGTATTGCACCAAACTTTGTAAAAACATTCGCGGCGTAAACGAATAGGCTAATCGCGCGCCGGTAATCAAGACATTAGCATCACCTTCGGGGAGTTGTAAGCGGTTGAAGTTAAACAAGCCTTCTGTATTGAATTTGTCTCCCATTCGAAAAGTTGCTTTGTTTGTACTTGAAATTCGATTTCCACCAAAATACCCTCCGATGAGTGTTCGTGTTTGAAAATAGAACTTTTTATTGGCATTTGTCATCAGTACAAATTGCAATTCTTGATGATTGTATTCCCCGGTAGCTACGGTGACATTAGAAATGGGGAAGGCGGAAAGTACGGTTTCACGGGTAAAATTGATTCCGGTATGTATTTCAAAACCACTTTCCCACACCCAGTGGTTGTCCACGTGTAAAAATCCAGTTTCTTGTGTATTTTGAAAATTCCAATACCCTCGGTAGGATATGTGGGGTCTAACCTCGAGCAGTTTTCCAGTATTTTTTGTCCGCCATTGTTTAAAAATTAGAAATTCGGGTTTTTTAAAAGCAGAGCGAAGTAAAAAACCAACCTCTGGATTAAAGCCTTCTCCTACTTCTGTATATCCAGCTCTCACATTCCAACCGTTCCAATTGTAAACGGCTAAAAAGTTGAATGCATGGTCATTGGAAGTAATTCCAGGGGTCGTACTTTTAGAAATGTATCCAGACACTTGGGCTTTTTTTCCAATTCCCAATTTTCCATCCATTGCAAAAACCCGGTTGTACTCTAATGCATTACCAATCCCTGAACGGTTGACAAATACCCCGCCAATGGAGGATCGTGTGGCTGCAAAATCGTGATTGACACGGGCAACTGTATAGTTATTCTTTACAATATCCAATTCGTCAGTCGTGGTGGGGACTTCATCGGTAAACATATTGAGCAAGCCTACATTGGTTTGTCCTATTTTTCCTGAGACACGTGATCCGCCAATGATAGGCACTAAACTACCGTTTGCACCGATACCGATACGTCTGCTAAAGAAAAGGTCTACTTCCCCCGGGCTTCCTACACTAAATTGACCTGCATTTTCTAGGAAAAAGGGTCGCTTTTCAGGAAAAAATAAATTGAATCGATCAAGATTGACTTGTTGTTCATCAACTTCAACTTGAGCAAAATCGGTATTGTAAGTCATGTCTAGGGTCAGCCCAGGAGTTAAGCTGTATTTGATGTCGCCTCCGAACGCAGATTTATTCGTAGTCGTTTTTGGTGTTGTATTGTTTTGAATGGATTGGCCTAGGACATACGGAATAATTTTAAGATTTTTGGGAGATTTTAAATTCAACCCATGCATTTTTCCCGCCAAAGAAAGCCTTTTGATGTCAAAACCTAAAGGAAGATTTGCCCAATACGCAGTTTCACTTCGTTTGCTGATATTGCGCTGAAAGTTGATTCCCCAAGTTTTATTTTCTCCTCCGTTAAATCGTATGGATCGAAGCGGGATGGCAAACTCTGCACTCCAACCAAAATCCCCTTTTTTTGTTTTTACTTCCCAAGAAGCATCCCAGTTGATGTTGGTTCCTCCTACAACCCCTCCTTGTTGTCTGTTTGCGCTAAAATTTCCTTCCCCTTCGTTGTCTATTTGGGCGTCGTATTCCATTCCGTCTGCATTGGTTCCAAAAAGAAAGCCGTTTTGCTGATCATTATAGGTATCTATGATGAATAAAAAACTGTCGTCATCATTCAAATCTGCATCTCTTCTGGAATCGGATACGACTATTTTTTCGGGGGCAGAGTCATAACAAACTACGGCAACAAAAAGGGTCTTTAAAGTATAGGCAACTCGAATTTCTGTTTTTTCTGAGGCGGGCGCTCCGTAATTGGGTTTGATCTGTTTTAAATCACTTATGGGAAGTACTTGATTCCATAGCGCTTCTTCTAAAATGGTACCGTCGATAATCGGGGCTTCTTCCAGAAATGAAATATTGAAATTTTGATAGGGGTTTGAGTTTTGTGCTTTGATCAGTAGACTGCTCAATATAAGCAATAGAAAAAGGTATTTTTTCAACGAGTTTATTTTAAATAACGAATTCAAAATTAGAATAATTTTCCTAATGGACAGGAGATAAGATCAGGATGAATTTGATATATTTGGAAAGGTCCTAAATAAAATTTTCCACAATGAAATCAAACTTCCTTTTCGTTTTAGTCTCGCTCTTTTGTTTGTTAACACTCCATGCGCAGCGTCCGTTTGAATCAACGGCTCGAGCCATTGGTTTAGAAAGTATCCCAAAGTTCACCTCTTTTTTGGCCTTGCCTAATGACGCCACAAAACCAGAAGATATAGACAAAAATATTGCATGGGTTAGCGCTGAGTTAGACGCTTTGGGTTTTGAAGTTACGAGGCTAGAAACTTCAGCCTTACCTCTTTTGGTGGCAAATTTGCTGGTAGATAAATCCCTACCCACCCTTGCTTTTTACATGCATTTAGACGGTCAAGCAGTGGATGTGACCCAATGGGATCAAGAAAATCCGTATACCGCAGTTCTTAAGGCTAAAGAAGGTAATGAATTCCATACCCTCAGTTGGGATGAATTGTCGAGCGAAAAGGTAGACGATTTTCGGATTTTTGCCCGTTCAAGTGCAGATGACAAAGGTCCCTTTGTCATGTTTGTAACTGCCTTACACCATTTGAAAAAGGAGGCCATACTCCCAGCTTTTAATATTAAACTAATTTTAGATTTTGAGGAAGAACAAAGTTCTCCAGGCCTGCCTGAGGCGGTAAAAAAATACAAAGACAAATTAATGGCCGACGTACTTTTGATTTTAGACGGGCCAGTACATTCTTCAGGAAAACCAACCTTGGTATTTGGAAATCGAGGAATAGCAGTTTTAACCCTCACTGCCTTTGGCCCCTTAGCTCCACAGCATAGCGGACATTATGGAAACTATATACCCAATCCCGCGTTGGAACTTTCAAAAGCTTTGGCTTCTATGAAAGACGATCAAGGTAGGGTATTGATTCCTGGCTTTTATGAGGGGATTAATTTGGATGCGGCAGCCAAAAGAATTCTCGAGGGGGTACCGCCAGAAGAAAAGGCGATCAAGGAGCGTACCCAAACAAAACGAAACGATTGGGTGGGATCGAGCTACCAAGAATCGATTCAATATCCCTCCCTAAACATACGCGGTATGCAGAGTGGTTGGGTCGGTAAGGAAGCGCGTACCATCATTCCTGCTACAGCGACTGCTGAAATGGATATCCGACTCGTAGTAGAAAGCAATCCATACCAATTGATAGCTGGGGTAAAGACGCATTTGGTCAAGCAAGGCTATACGGTACTAGATCATATTCCGACCCAAGCAGAACGGATGACCCACGAACGCATCATACAAATGACTTCTAAAGTAGCCTATCCCGCTTTTAGAACCGATACAGAATCTAAAGAAGGGAAATGGTTGAGTACTCTTTTTACCAACTATTACAAAGAAAAACCAGTCATGATACGAACCAGTGGAGGATCTGTTCCCATTTCGCCCTTTGTGTCTGAATTGGGAGTGCCGGCTATTGGGGTGCCTACCGTAAACTTAGACAACAACCAACACAGTCCAAATGAAAACCTTCGTGTAGGAAATTACCTCAACGGCATTGAAAGTTTTTTAGCTATTTTAACTACTGCGTTTTAAGCTTATCTCCCGTTAAACCAGAGCATCACAAAGATTACTACGAGGACTACAAAAATGGAAATGCTTACATCTTTCCAGTCATAGGAAGCCCGAGTAATTTTCTTTTCTTCGGGCGTTACCGTACCCAAGGTTAAATTCAAAACTTTTTCTGGTTTTGGTGCTTCAGTAGCCAAGCTAACTCCAATTAACATAAGTACACAAAGCAGAAAAAACCAAGCCCCAAAGGTGAGGTAGTTCATTGTACCTACGGTATGTAATACCGAACCTGGGTGTAATGAATCGCTGATAATTTCTAAAAATATCCTACCAAAACCGATGATGAATCCACTAATCAAGGTTACATAGGCTCCTTGCGCATTAATGCGTTTATACATAATTCCCATAATAAATACCGCAGCTATAGGAGGCGCAATATAGGTCTGTACAGACTGGAGGTATTCGTAGAGGACTCCAGAAATATTTGCCATAATGGGAATCCAGAAGATACCGATAATGACCACAACAACGGTTGCTAATTGTCCCGTTTTTACGAGTTTTTTCTCGGGGGTATTCGGTTTTAATTTTTTATAAATATCGACGGTAAATAGGGTAGATACAGAATTAAATACAGAAGCTAAAGAACTCATAAGAGCTGCTAAAAGTCCTGCGGCTACCAAACCGCGAAGTCCCGCAGGGAGTAGGTTGCTCATCAATACAGGGAAGGCTTGGTCGGCGGTTTCCCATTCCAATTCTCCTCTCATTTTTAAGGTAAGGGCAATTACTCCAGGAATCAAAAACAAAAACACAGGCAATAGCTTCATTAAGGCTCCAAAAATGGTTCCTCTTCTTCCTTCGGTGATGTTTTTAGCAGTTAAGGTTCTTTGAACAATGTATTGATCCGTACACCAATACCAGATCCCTACTATGGTACTTGAAATAAACAACGAAGGCCAAGGAAAATCAGGATCCGAAGCCGGGCGCCACATATTCAAATATTCAGGGGTTACGGTTGCTTTCATGCTTTCCCAGCCCCCCACTCGATCCAAGCCAATGTAGGTCAATACGGCCGCTCCAGCAATAAGCACTAGGGCCTGTAGTGTTTCTGTATACACCACGGCACGCATTCCTCCTAAAACGGTATAAATTCCGGTTAAAATTACCGTAGCGATGGCACCGGTCCAGAAATCTATTCCTAAAAGAGCGGATACGACGATACCTCCAGCATAAATTGTTACCGATATTTTAGTAAGAACGTAAGCAACAATAGAAAATACGGATAAAATCCAACGTATGCGTGAGTCGAAACGCTTTTCCAAAAATTCAGGCATCGTAAAGACCCCTGCCCGTTGGTAAAAAGGAAGGAAAACCCAACCCAGAATCAAAACGATCCAAGCGTGAATTTCATAAATAAGCATAGGCAGCTTATTACTCGCTCCCGCTCCCGCGAGACCCACCACGTGTTCAGAGCCAATGTTAGAAGCGAATATGGAGGCACCTACCACAAACCATCCGACATTTCTTCCTGCCAAGAAGTAGTCTTCCGTATTGTTTTTTTTGCTTTTGATGACCCATATAGCAATACCTGCCAGTATGCTAAAATAAATTCCAATTGAAATCCAGTCTAAAAATTCTAATGTTTGCATGTTGCTGTTTTAAGGTGGTTTGACTTAGTTGATTACGGAAAATAGAAATTGTGTTTTGGTACTGTATACCTCTCCAGGGCTCAATACGGTTGAGGGGAATGAGGCTTCATTCGGAGCGTTTGGATAATGTTGAGTTTCAAGACACAATCCCGAGCGGTAGTTGTAAAACGAATCGGACTGTTTCATGGGGTTAGTTCCGTCTAAAAAGTTTCCTGAATAAAATTGAATGGCGGGCTGGTCCGTGCGTACTTCCATTTGTATTCCAGAAGAAGCCTCTTTTAATAGGGCTGCCGTTTGAAGTTCCTTATTGGGGTTGTCCAGAACCCAACAGTGATCGTATCCTAATCCACGTTCTAATTGGAGGGATTCCGTTTCTATATCCCTACCAATGGTTTTAAATGATGTGAAATCAAACGGGGTTCCTTCTACACTGGCAATCTCACCCGTTGGAATAAGGGTTTCATCTATAGGCAAATAACGAGGAGCTTGGAGCCGTAATTCGTGATCTAAGATATCTTTTGCGCCCGAAAGATTAAAGTAGGCGTGTTGGGTTAAATTGACAACTGTTTTTTTATCCGTGGTTGCCTTGTAGGCAACCTCTAGCATATTGTCGTTGGTCAAGGTATACACAACCTCTGTATGTAAGTTTCCAGGGTAGCCTTCTTCCATGTCTTGACTCAGGTAGTGAAGTTGTAATACGGCTTTATTGTCCTCGATTTTAGAATCGGCGCTCCAAACCACTTTATCAAATCCTTTTGTTCCTCCATGTAAGTGATTTTTTCCATCGTTTTGAACTAAGGTGTAGGTTTGGTCATCCAGTGTAAACGATCCGTCTGCTATACGGTTGCCGTAGCGTCCAATAAGCGCTCCAAAATAGGGGCTTCCCTTTTCGTAATCGCTAAGACTGTCGTAGCCTAGCACTACGTCATTAAGGCCTCCTGCTGCATTGGGCACCTTCATGCTGGTGATGATCCCCCCATAGGTAATGATTTCAACCTGCATGCCCGCTGCATTGCTGAGGGTGTAGCGATCCACCTCTTGCCCCTCTTGAGTAATTCCATAGGAGTCCTTTTCAATTTGTATAGTTTTTTTATTTTGCGGTGTACAAGAAAAGAAACCGATTAGGAGTATAAATAGGCTTGTAAATTTTTTCATGGTTTTTTGTGTTGTTTAATTCGTTTCAAAATGGTGTTTATTTCCCGCCATTGTGGCTTTAAAATTTCGTAATTCAGTTTGCTCATCAATAATTAAAAGTTCCACTTTAGTCATTTCAGCCAAATCTTCAATACATTCTGTTGGCAAAGCCTGTGAAAACACGGTATGGTGTGCGCCTCCTGCCAACATCCATGCTTGGGCAGCCGTTTCCAGATCGGGTTTACAGTCCCAAAGTACCCTAGCTACAGGTAATTTGGGTAGGGGTTTTTCTACCGCTAAGGCGGTAACCTCATTGAGTATAAATCGAAATCTGTTTCCTAGATCAATCAAAGAGAGGTTTAAGCCGGGACCTGCAGGGGCATCAAAAACCAAACGTACAGGATCTTCTTTTCCCCCTATTCCGAGGGGGTGCACTTCGCAACTAGGCTTTTTTGCTGCAATTGTAGGACAGATTTCAAGCATATGGGAGCCTAGCACCAAAGATTTTTTATCACCAAAATGATAGGTATAATCTTCCATAAAGGATGTTCCCCCCTCAAGCCCTACACTCATTACCTTTAATACTCGGGTAAGGGCTGCGGTTTTCCAATCTCCTTCACCACCAAAACCATAACCCTCAGCCATCAGTCTTTGGGTGGCAATGCCTGGGAGTTGTTTTAATTCACCTAGGTTTTCAAAGGTGTCTGTAAAGGCTTTAAAGCCCCCTTTGTCAAGAAAACGGCGCAGTCCGATTTCAATTGCTGCCGCATCGAATAAGGATTGCCTTTGGGTGCCTCCTTCTTTTAGGTTTGCTGCTAAGGTGTATTCTTTTTCATAGATTTTTACCAATTCTTCAACTTCTTTCACAGTGTTGTTTTTCATCTCCTTGACAATGTCAGAGGCATCAAAGGAATTTACTGAAAAGCCAAATTGAATTTGAGCTTCTACTTTATCTCCCTCGGTTACGGCTACTTCACGCATATTGTCTCCAAAACGACATACTTTAAGCTGCTGCATTTCATTAAAACCTAGCGCCGCACGAACCCAATTTCCGATAGCGGATTGCACTTCCTCTTTATCCCAATGACCCACAACCACTTTTCTATTCGTTTTGAGTCGGGTCAGGATATGTCCAAACTCACGGTCACCGTGGGCGGATTGATTCAAATTCATAAAATCCATATCGATGGTAGACCAAGGGATTTCATTGTTGTACTGGGTGTGAAGGTGGAGTAGGGGAACGTGTAAAAGTTTAAGTCCGTTGATCCACATTTTAGCCGGAGAAAAGGTATGCATCCATGCAATTACCCCTACGCAATTAGGGTCTGAAGATGCTTCAGTGCAGATTTTGGTAATTTCTTCTTGTGTTTTTAATATGGGTTTAAAAACTATTTCCAAGGGTATTTTTTCAGATTCATTAAGTCCTTCTACCACCGAAACTGCATTTTTGCTTATTTGCTGTAAAGTCTTTTCTCCATACAAATATTGGGTACCGGTTAAAAACCAAATCTTTAAATTTTTTAGTTCTTTCATCAATTAGTTTTCTTGACCGTAATAGGCATCATCACCGTGTTTTCGGTCGTAGTGTTTTTGGATTAGTGTATCTTTTAAGCGTGCGGCTTTGGGGTTGATCTGTAAGGTTAAATAGGCCATATGGGCAATTTCTTCCAACACTCGGGCATTGTATACTGCTCCAGCCGCGTCCTTGGCCCAACAAAACGGTCCGTGATTTCCAATTAAAATCATTTCAATTTCTTTGGCATTCAGCCCTTTTTCAATAAAATGGTTTACAATTTGGATACCTGTATTGTGCTCATAATTTCCCTTGATTAAGGCATCATCAAGTGGAGGGGAACACGGGATATCATGGGTAAGGTGGTCCGCATGTGTGGTGCCAAAAATGGGAATGTCTTTTTGAGCCTGCGCCCAAGAAACGGAATACAGGGCATGGGTATGTGCAATGCCTCCAATAAAATCCCAATTTTTGTAGAGGTAAGCATGGGTTTTGGTGTCTGAGGAGGGGTTTAATTGACCTGCTACGGTATGGTTGTCAAAATCGACTATAACCATGTCTTGAGGTTGAAGTTTTTCATAAGGTATTCCTGAGGGTTTTATAGCAAAAACACCTTGACTTCTGTCTACGGCGCTAACATTGCCAAAGGTATAAACCACCAAACCCAGGGCGTTGAGTTCCATGTTTGCCTTGTAGCACTCCAATTGTAATGCCTCAAATGTTGAATTCATTTTAGTGTGTTAATTTTTCTATTGAAATTCCAAGTTCTGTATATTTCTTCATTAAATCTCTCATTTTTTTAACTTTCGTTGGGTCGGGCTGGTATTCGGCACTATAGTTTGATCCCAATACGTTACTGGCCTCCTCATAAGAGGAAAATAAACCAGCGGCCAATGCTGCATATATTCCAGCACCTAAAGCCGGGGTTTGCTCCGACTCGACAACTCGAACCGGCATATTTAATGTATTTGCCAGGGTTTGCATGATGAATTGTGACTTTTTAGCCACTCCTCCGATACCTACGATTTGTTCAATTTCCACGCCTTCTTTTCGAAACCGATCTACAATGGCTTGGGATCCAAAACAAATAGAGTGGATAAGCGAGAGAAACAGATGGGGAGCTGAGACTCCCAGGTTGATATGAGCAATTGCGCCTTTTAAATTTTGATTGGCGTCGGGGGTTCTCCTTCCATTGATCCAGTCCAAAGCTACCGGGATGGTTTCTTCTAAAGAGAGCGATGCAGCTGCTTCAGTCATTCGGTTTATAAAGTGGGTGTCGAATTCCTCTTTCAATGCTTTTTTTTGATCTTCATTCAAGGTTGGTGATTGGAGTACTATTTCGTTCAGCGGCCACTCCATTACTGTTTTAAACCAGGCAAGCACATCTCCAAATGCAGATTGTCCTGCTTCAAGACCAATCATTCCGGGAATAACAGAACCATCCACCTGACCACAAATTCCTTTTACGGTAGTGTTTTTATACTTGCTTTTACTTGAAACAATGATGTCACAAGTGGAGGTCCCCATCACGCGTACTAAAGATTTTTCTTTTATACGGGCTCCTACCGCTCCTGCATGAGCGTCAAAAGTACCTACTCCCACTACGGTTGAGGGACTCAGCCCTAAACGCTTTGCCCACACAGAAGACAAAGTACCGGCGACACAATCTGAGGTATAGGTTTCTTCGTATAAGTTTGCTCGTAAGTGCCCTAAATAGGGGTGGAGTTGGGATAAAAATTCTTCCGAAGGCAATCCCTTCCATTCAGTATGCCACATGGCCTTATGACCAGCTGCACAACGCGAACGTTTAAATGTTTTCAGGTTTTTGTTCTCTATAAGCAGGTAGGTCATGTAGTCGCAATGCTCCATCCAGGTAAATGCATGTTTAGCTACCTCCTCATCAGCCCGGACGGTATGTAATATTTTAGCCCAAAACCATTCGGAGGAATAAATACCTCCTTCGTATTTTAAATAGTCAACTCCTCCCCAGCTTTTTGAAAGTGCATTAATTTCTTCGGCTTCTTGGATTGCGGTATGGTCCTTCCATAGGATCATTTGGGCGTTGGGATTTTCTTCAAATCCTTTTTTAAATGCCAAGGCTTCCCCGTCTTCGGCTAGGGGCAAGGGGGAGGAGCCTGTAGTGTCTATAGTGATCCCCTTGATGGCTGCTGCCGGTACCGCGGCTTCTTTTACTAATTCCTTTACGGTACGTTCTAAACCTTCGATGTGATCCAGCGGATGTTGTCTGAATTGATTCTCAATGGGGATGCAATAGGCTAAGGATTTCCATCGGGTATAATAATAGACAGCGGTGGCTATTTGTTTTCCGCTTACTGTGTCAAGTAAAACTGCCCGAACAGAATCTGTACCATAATCTAATCCGATTACATAGGCCTCCATGACTAGTTTAATTTGAATTTAATAACCGTGAATGATTGAGCAGCAAGAGTGATGCGATTGGTTTTTGTGTTCCAAGGCTGTTCTGCAATTTTTGTGCTAATTTTTGAGGGAAACGCTATGCTATTGACGGCATCAAGCTCAGGATAAGCCAATGTTTCGGTCACAATTTGGGGTTCAACGGACCGTCCCTTAAGGTCTATTTTAATTTTGTTAGTGTTTGTACTGGTGTTGACCACTTTAACGATGATTTCGTTGGTCTTTTCGTCAAATACCGCAGAGGCGTATAAATTCTCTTGACCGATCGCTTTTTCTCCATTGAGGACAGTGTGTAACAGTTGGGTGCCTGCATTTTGTCCATACATTTTTTGAACGTAATAACTGGGTGTTCCGTAGGAGGTTAAGTTGTTAAACCAAATCAAATCTGTTTTCCATTGCCATCCTTCGGTATGAGCCATAAGCGGGGCGTAGGACGTCATGGTGACGAGATCTGCATTTCGCTCTATACCCGTCATAAAGGCTGCTTCTGAGAGGGCACAGTCCCAATTGTTTTCATTTTCTGGACTGGCGATGGCTACCGATTGGGCTGCGTATTCACCTGCAAAAACTTTAGGCCCGTTTCGGTCGTAGGAGTCGTAGCGGTCTGCATTGGCTCTAAACCATTCCGGTGATCTGTAGTAGTGTTCGTCTACAATTGCTGCATTTAATTCTTTAAGTTCTTTCCAGCCGTATTCAAAAAAATCTCCGTCAGGGAAGGGCCCTGATCCAGACACTACAATTATTTCAGGATATTGGGCTTTTATGGCTTTATCAAATTCCTTGTAACGCTTGATGTATTCCGGTCCCCATTGTTCATTTCCAATGCCGATGTATTTCATGTTAAACGGTTCAGGATGTCCCATTTCATAGCGCAGTTTACCCCAGGGGGTGTCTTTGGATCCGTTTGCAAATTCGATTAAATCAAGGGCATCTTGAATATAGGGACCCAGTTCGTCCATAGGGACTAATTCTCCGGTATTGAATTGACAAGCCATACCACATCCAAGAATCGGCAAAGGGGCTGCACCTAAATCTTCAGCCAGCTGAAAATATTCGAAAAAGCCTATTCCAAAACTTTGAAAGTAATCAGGGGTCAACCTGTGATTGAATTCCGTATTCCAACGATTGATTAAAGAAGTGCGGTCAGCTACAGGGCCCACGGTCTTTTTCCATTGGTAGCGACGTTCCAATGTGCGTCCTTCTACAATACATCCTCCAGGAAAGCGCAAAAAACCAGGGTTTAAATCGTCAATCAAGCGAACGAGATCTTTACGAAGCCCTTTTTTTCTCCCCTTCCAGGTGTCTTGAGGGAACAGCGAAACGAAGTCGATATCAATACTTCCTTTTCCTTCAAAACGCAATCTAAGTTGAGCTTTTTCAACGGTTGCTGAGGCTTTAAAGGAGGTTTCGTAAGAGGTCCATTGTCCACTACGAGGTTCGATTGAAGTACTTCCGATCACCTTTTTTTCTTCATCGATTATTTCAGCTATAATTTTTGTGATGCCAAGAGGATTTGCACAAGAGATTGAAAAGTCATAGGACTCATTTTTTTTGATTCCCATACCTCTAAACCCTTCATTGATCAACTCGTATCCTTTCGCATTTGTTACCTGAACTCTTAGGAAATTCGTGTTGGTTGCTTTGAGGGATTGCTGAACTACCATCGATATGCCCGATTCTGAATTGTAGGAGTGACGATCCGAATTGGGTTCTAGCCATCCCATTTTAGGGAGGGTAAACTCAAACGATCTGTTTTTAACAAGCTCTGCATAGAGTCCTCCATCGGCAGCAAAATTGATGTCCTCGAAAAAAATACCGTACATGGTGGGTGCAATTTCAGCCTGATAATTAGAGGCGTCGATTTCTAAAATTGGTTCTTGAGCCATCAGCTGTTGGACACTGAGGAGCAAGAATAGGCTTTTCAAATACTGTAAGGTAGTTTTCATAATTTCAAAATTATTTTTGTTCGTTGACCCATACTTTCATTTTACCGATTCCTCTGTTAGACCATGAGTAGTACGGAATTGCTTTGTAATTGTTGACGCTTAGCACTTCCACTCCGTTGAGTACTTTTTTTTGGAATTGGGTTTGGTAGGGTCCTTCTGATGGGATTTCCATCTGTTCCAAAGGCAAACTATTGTCAATTTCTTCGAAAGCATACACTATGGGTCCTTTTTCAATTGCAATTTTCCCTTGATTTTCTGTCACCACAGCTTGCGTCGCTACAGCCCTTGCTTTCATTGGAAAGTAAAGTGCTATAGTATCCCCTTTGTTCCATTTCCTTTGAAGGGTAATATACCCCGCTTCAATTTCGAAAGGGATGGTTTTACCATTGAGTGTTAGCTGAATTTTTTCGTCTATGCTGGTGTTGAATGTATACAGGTCAAATGGAAGCACCGAATTTTGAGACCAATAAGGTGTTCTTAGTTTTATAGAAAATTCAGAGGTTTCTGAAGGGTTTACCCTAATTGAAACCGCTCCGTTCCAGGGCATTTGAGCGGTTTGTTGCAGTTCGATTGTAGTGTCAGCCATGGTCAGTTGTGCTTCATTGCTGACATAAAGGTTTACATAAATACTTTCTGAAGAAGTGGAATAAAGTAAGTTGGGTAGGGAAGGAAGAAAGCGAATCATGTTGGTTGGACAGCACGAACAATCAAACCAATCCTGACGGGTGCATTGTCCTCTATTGAACCTATACACCCCATCCGATTCTAAAGCATTGGGGTAAAAAAATTGAGTTCCGTCAAGGGATAAGCCCGAAAGTAAGCCGTTGTAGAGTGTCCTCTCAATGACATCAAAGTATTCGGCTTTTCCCGTAAGCTGATGAAGTCTGTGATTCCAATACACCGAACCTATTGCAGCACAGGTCTCGTTATAAGCTGTTAAATTTGGGAGTTCATAATTATCTCCAAACGCTTCTCCGTCATGGCGCGCGCCAATGCCTCCAGTCAAATACATCTTTTTGGAGACCATATTTTCCCAAAGGGCGTTTACAGCTCCCAAATAGGATTCATCGTGATCAATGGCAGCAATATCCGTCATAGCAGCGTACATATACATCGCACGTACCGCATGACCCACAACCTCTTTTTGCTCCACAACGGGAAGATGGTCTTGAGCATATGCGTTGAATAGTTTGTGATGTTCCTTTTTACCTCTTTGGTCTAGGAAGTACCTGGCCATTTTTTTATAGGATAAATTGCCTGTAACTCCGTATAGTTTTAACAGACCCGTTTCGATAATTTGATGTCCGGGAACTGCTTTAATTTTGCCCGGTTCGTCACCGAAGGTTTTTACAATTAAATCTGCGTTTTTGATCGCAATGTCTAAAAAATTCTTTTTTCCGGTGGCTTGATAATGTACCACTGCGGCTTCGTAGAGGTGTCCAGGGTTGTACATTTCATGACTCATTTCCAGATGCTCCCAACGTTTTCCTTCGTCTACCGCTACCCAGGTGGCGGGAGGTTTAGAAGGGTTGATGGTTCTCCAGGTGGTCAAGTAGCCGTCTTCCTCTTGTCCAATTTTAATAATTTCAATGATGGAATCAAGTTGTTGTTCCAGCTTTGGGTTGGGCGCACTAAGCAAAGAATTTGATGCTCCCTCAATGATTTTATACACATCCGTATCATCAAAAGGCATAGCACCCCTTACATTGCCCTTGAGTTTTCCTCCAGCGAGTAAAAAATTCTCAAAACGCCCTTCCTCTGCTGACTTGTCTAGAGCGTATTGTATGGTTTTTTGCTGAACTTTTTCAATGATAGGAAGCCAAAAACTGTCTGTTAACTTAATGTTTTTGATTAGTACCGGCTGGATGGGATAAAAGGAGGAGGTCTTGTTTGAAGCTACAGTTTCTTGATTAGTACAACCCATACTCAAGGCGAAAATCGTTAAGCAACCGCAAACAAAACCTTTGTTTATGTTCATTTTAAAAACAATTCAATTTCCTGCTTAATATAAAGGCTTATTTGCCTTCTAAAACAACTACAGAAAAGGGAGGAAGCTCAACAGTAGCGATGCCCTTTTTTACCTTGATGTTTTTCAGGGGTTTGGGTGTAATCACTTCGGGATTGTCAAAATCATTATAATCCTGAAGGGCTTTAGAAACCAAAATACTTCCTTCAAATTCATTGACACCCAGCTGAGCTACGTCTATAGAAACTTCATGCGTTTCGGTGTCATCAATATTGACTAAAGAAATGTTAATTTGATTGTTTTGGTCTTTGGAGGCAGAAATGCTCAGTGCAGGAAGGGATTCCCCCATTTTTTCAAAAAGAGGGGTTTCAAAGTTAACCGGAATCAACTGGGCATCTTGATGAACCGCATACATTTTAAGCACGTGATAGGTTGGCGTTAAAATTAACTTTTCCCCTTCGGTTAAAATAACGGCTTGCAATACATTGACAGTTTGAGCGAGGTTCGCCATTTTGACACGCTCTGCATGGTTGTTGAAAATATTGAGTGTCATTCCTGCAATCATGGCGTCTCTCATGGTGTTTTGCTGATAGAGAAAGCCAGGATTGGTTCCGGGCTCTACATCATACCAACCGCCCCATTCATCGACAATAAGGTCAATGGTGTTTTCAGGGTCGTATTGATCCATGATGGCAGCGTGTTTGCTGATGTATTCTTCCATCTTATAGGCGCGCTGCATGGTTTGAAAATATTGGGTATCACTAAAGTCTGTTGCAGACCCTTTGTTGCTCCAATCAATTACAGAATAGGAGTGAAGGGCAACGGCTTCAATTAAGTTTTTGGGAATGTTTTTCATTAACACTTCGGTCCAATTGTAATTGCCATCACTTGCTCCTGAGGCAACCCGATACAGATCACTTGAATTGCTCCAATCTGTCATATAGGTTGCGTATTGGCGGTAGAGGTTTGCATAATACGAAGCAGTCATGTGACCTCCACAACCCCAAGCTTCATTACCCAGCCCCCAAAAGCGCACGTCCCAAGGCTTTTCTCTTCCGTTTTCTCGTCTGAGGTCTGCCATTGGACTTACTCCGTCGTGATTGACGTATTGAATCCAGTCCGCAAATTCGCGCACCGTTCCACTACCAATATTACCGGAGATATAGGGTTCAGTGTCTAAGGCTTCGCAAAGATTTAGAAAATCATGGGTGCCAAAACTGTTGTCTTCTGTTACCCCTCCCCACCATTGATTAACGATGGTAGGTCGACTGGCTTTGTCTCCAATTCCGTCTTTCCAATGGTAAGTATCAGCAAAACAACCTCCCGGCCATCGCAAATTTGGGATTTTCATTTCTCTAAGTGCCGCTATAATGTCTTTTCTGACGCCATCTAAATTGGGAATTTCGCTATCCTCCCCAACATAAAATCCACCGTAGATACAACGCCCTAGGTGTTCTGCAAAATGACCGTAGATGTGTTTACTTATTTGAGGAGCTTCAGCATTCAGCTCCAAGGATACGTTTACATTCGATTGTGCAACAGCCGATATCGAATGAGCTGCCATTAGAATGAATAGGGATAGTTTTGATAGAGAATTCATTTGGTTTTTTTTAAAATTGGACAATTTCCTTTTGACGATTAACTAATAATTGATTTATTTAAGTGTTAAATTAACACATATCTGAAAAAGTTCCAAGAGCAACTGTATTTTTTATTAAGTTAGACAACAATTGAAGGTGCCTTTACATATGACATTCCATAGTTTAAAACCATCCAAATCAACCCACCGATGAGTCTAATACGGCATTATAATTCAGAGGATAAGGTACTCGTAGCAGTTGATAGTGTAATTTTTGGATTTGACCGTGAGGGCCTAAAAATTCTTTTAATTAAAAGAGATTTTGAACCACAAAAAGGTGCTTGGTCCTTGGTGGGAGGGTTTTTAAAAAAGAATGAAACCCTGGATCAAGCGGCCAATCGAGTGCTCCATGAATTGACCGGTTTGGACAACATCTATATGGAGCAAGTATCCTCCTATAGCGCGCTGGGGAGAGATCCTGTTGAACGGACAATTTCAGTCGCATTTTTTGCTTTGATAAATATTGCACAACACGATTTTAAACTCAACAAAGCGCATCATGCCCAGTGGTTTTCATTGCCTCAAGCGCCTACCCCCATTTTTGATCATCAGCAAATGATTGCAGAGGCGCTGGAACGACTCAAGCGAAAGGCGCTGACGAATCCCATTGGATTTGAGTTGCTTCCAGAAAAATTTACCATGAGACAACTTCAAGATCTGTATGAATCCATTCTCAATGAAAAATTGGACAAAAGAAATTTCATCAATAAAATCAATGCTTTGGAGATATTAATTCGTTTAGAAGAAAAAGATAAAACCACCTCAAAAAAGGGAGCTTTTTTATACAAATTTGACGAAGAAAAATACAATCAAAAAATTGATGAAGGATTCAACTTTAAACTTTAGCAAAAAATACAGCCGCCTCCAAACGAGTATCAGATCGAATTAAAATACTTAGAATGACCATGGGCACCTTTTTAGTAAAACTGTCTATTTTTTATAAATTAGATTTATATTTGCAACCGTTTATTAAGAATTGAAAAGCTTAATAAGCAACCGACATAAGGTCGCGTAGCTCAGCTGGATAGAGCATCTGCCTTCTAAGCAGACGGTCGAAGGTTCGAATCCTTCCGCGATCACATCTTTATTTAAGAGGGTTACAGACGATATAGTTTTGTAGCCCTTTTTTATTCTGCAAGGTTTTTGCAAGGTTCTTTATTTAAAATGAGATTATTCCACTTTGATATTTAATTTGTACGAGTATATTGCACCAATAATTCATGGGAAGGCTTGCTATACTACTCGCTGTCTGGGTCTGAGGCTACAATTCAACTCCCTATTTCTGTAGCTTATACGTTCACTCAAGCCCTTTTTCAGAGTGATTTTGGAAGTGCTGAGAGCATTTGGGGGCAGGTGAGTAGTGGTGATAGAGTGCCCTATATTCCTAAACACCAATTTAATTTAACCGCTAGTTTGATGCACCCTCGTTATGAATTTAATGTCAATTTGCGCTATCAAGGAGCCATGAACACCCAAGCGTCAAACCGAGGTATGGTAGACCCTAAAGCCCTTGCTTCCAATATGGTGGTTGACCTTTCTGGAAAATATCCCCTCACCCCACAGGTACATCTCACGGCCAATATTATCAACTTATTCAATGAAGTATATGCTGCCTCGCGAGTGCCTGCAGGCTTTCGTCCCGGACATCCTTTTGGGGTCTATGCCGGTGTGGCTGTGCAGCTCTAGTAAAAAGTTAGGTTTTAATAGGCCAGGGGCAATACAAGAAATAAAAAAAACGGCTATGCACTAAAGCATAGCCGTTTGAACTTAAAAAGGGGGGGGTGTTTTAAAGGCTCAAAACACCATTTTCAGAACCAGCATATTCGTTAAATTGATAAGAATCTGCTTGTTCATCGTTGAAATAGTTGTTTCCGTCTGCTACATATTTAAACTCATAAGACTGTCCTTTTTCAAGGTTGATTTGGCCTTTAAAGTTTCCACTTTTTAACTTTTTTAAGGGGTTTGCTGCGGCATCCCAGTTATTAAAGTCTCCCACAACAGCTAATTTTTCAGCTTCAGCAGGAATGTCAAAAGTGATTTTGCATACGGCTTTTGATTTTAAATAATTTTTGGTAATTGCCATAATGTAATTGATTAATTTGAGTTAGTAATTTATTTAATGAGTATGGAGTGGAAATTGGCATCCACCACAATCGTTTGTTCTTTTTTGTTATACTGCAAGTCTGTTAAAGAAACTTTTTCAGTATCTACGGTGATGCTGTTTAGCTTGAAGGGCAATCCGATTAAATTTAATTTTACCTTACTATAGCTAGGCTCAAATTGACCCTCTCTAAATTGGTCAATCAATAATTCTTTGGCTTTGCCATAGAGCTTAATGGTTTTAAGCAAATATTTCCCTCTTTTATAATCATAGCCATCATGCGCATCTTCATAAATGGTTGACCGTTCTCGTCCGTTTTTGTAGTAGACTTCTAAATTGAGCGTATCAATTTGTTGCTCGTCCACATATTGCTGAACAGGATATTTAGGAATGACAGCCCCTTCTTTGATAAAAAGCGGCATGATATCTAGGGGAGCTTCTACCCAGGTTTCTTTTCCTCCTTCCACAATTTCTCGTGTCCAATAGTTATACCAATTGCCTTTAGGAATATACATACGTCTTCCTACGGCATTGGGTTCTTGAACGGGGCAGACTAAAATTTGATCACCAAAAATAAATTCATCAGATCGATAATGTGTTTGGTGGTCTTCTTGGTCAAAATAGACTAGGGGCTTAATCATGGGTTCTCCCTTGGTCACATATTTATGATACATGGTGTAGATATAAGGCAATAGCTGATAGCGAAGGGCAACAAATTTCTTGGTGATGCTCAACACCTCTTTGTCAAAAGACCAAGGTTCTTGATCGCCGTGATGCCCAGAGGAGTGTACACGAGTAAAAGGATGAAAAACCCCAAGCTGAATCCATCTCGTGAAAAGCTCACCACTGGGGTGTTCGGCAAATCCACCAATATCGGTTCCTACAAACCCCATTCCACTGAGTGACATGCGTTGCACCTGAATATTGGCTAGCCAAAGGTGTTCCCATGAAGCGATATTATCTCCCGTCCAAGAGGAGGTATACCGTTGTCCACCCGAATAGGTTGCTCGTGTAATTACAAATGGACGTTTAGGGGCTCCGTTTCGTTTTACGCCGTGGTAGGTAGCGCGCGCCATTTGCATGCCATAAATATTATGGGCTTTGCGATGACTACAAAAATTGCCATCATAGTTATGACGAACATCATTCGGAAAAGTTTTAGTGGGAACCTCCATCACAGCGGGTTCGTTCATATCGTTCCACACACCATGCACACCATCTTCTTCAATGAGTCCTTTGTATAGACTGGCCCACCATTCTCTCACCTCGGGATTGGTAAAATCCGGAAAATAGCATTCTCCTGGCCAAACTTTGCCCTTCACATAGGCACCATCGGCTCGTTTACAGAAATAGTCTTTTTCTAGACCCTGCTGAAAAATTGCATATTCTTTGTCAATTTTAATACCCGGATCAATGATCACAACTGTTTTAAAGCCTTGTTCTTCAAAATCAGCAATCATTTGTTTGGGATTTGGGAAGCGTTTTGTGTCCCAAGTAAAACACCTAAACTCATCCATATAATCAATGTCTAGATATACGGCATCACAAGGGAAGTCTAGCGCTCTAAATTTTGACGTTAATTCTCGTACATTGGCTTCAGGATAATAGCTCCATTTGCTTTGATGATAGCCCATAGCCCACATGGGGGGTAGTTCGGGCTTGCCGGTGAGGTCAGTATAAGCCGTAACCACATTAGCCATTTCTGGGCCATACATAAAGTAGTAGTTCATTTCTCCTCCATCTGCCCAAAAACTCATCACATTTCGGCGTTCATAGCAAAAATCGAAATGTGTTTTAAAGGTGTTGTCAAAAAAAACGCCGTAGGCTTTTTTATCGTGTAGGCCAATGTAAAAAGGAACAGTTTTATAGACCTCATCCATGTCTTTGGCATAGGCATATTGGTCGGTGTTCCAATTCGAAATGCGTTTTCCTTTGAGGTTAAAATTTGTTGGTTTATCTCCTAAGCCATAAAAATTATCGCTGTCGTTAGAATGCTTGCTCATTTTGACAAAGTTTCCTCCGTCTTCCAAATTTTCTTCCCAATGAAACCCTAATTCGTCTTCTAAAATAATGTTTCCTTTGAGGTCGTAAAGCCCAATTCTTAAATCGACTTTAGATACCTTACAAATGATTTGTTCTGTGATGATGCTAATTTCTTCATTCCCTTCTTCAATCTTTAAGGAACTATAGCCGTGTTCCTGTTTTTGATCAATGGCATAGGAAAAATCTTTTCCAAAATAGCCTTCGGGGGCATATCGAAAGCGCAAGAGTGAGTCTCGGAGCACATGAATTTGAAGTAGCACACCATTTTGTGATTCAAACTCAATTACATTCGATTTTTTGGTATGTGATTTATAGGTGTTGGGAAATAGATTCCCTTTGTATTCTAGCTTCGTATTTGTAATCATTTAAATAATGAATTTGGCTTGGGAATGCAAATAAAATCATGTTTGGTTGAGTGGACAAAGAAATATCATAAAACTTGATACACCTGTGTGCTCAGCGGAGGAATTCTCAATATAACCGACTGATTTTTGCCATGTGAATAATTTTTTGCGATAAAATATTCTTTTTGCAACGTGAAATTGGAACCTCCATAGTGGGGTTCGTCTGAATTAAATAGTAAGGAAAGACTTTTTCCCTCTGGAACACCTATTTGATAGCTTTCATGAGGGGTTGGCGTAAAATTGCAAATCACTACCACCCGTTCTTTTTTGGTTTTGCCTTTTCGCACATAGGCCAAAATAGAATTTTCTGAATCATCATAAGACAACCACTCAAATCCTTCACTTGAAAATTGTAGTTGGTGCAGGGCTTTTGACGATTTATAAAGCCTATTGAGTTCTTTAATGGTTGCTTGAATGCCTTGGTGATAGTCATATTGGGTTAGGTGCCAATCAAGACTGTGTTCAAAATTCCACTCCTGGTGTTGTCCAAATTCTCCCCCCATAAAATTGAGCTTGGCTCCCGGGTGGGTAAACATATATCCATATAGGGTTCTCAAATTGGCAAAGCGTTGCCACTCATCTCCGGGCATTCTCCCCAAAATAGATTTTTTGCCATAGACAACTTCGTCATGAGAGAGGGGAAGCATAAAGTTTTCGGTAAAGGCATAGGTGAGAGAAAACGAGATATCATTTTGATGGTATTTTCTATAAATAGCATCTTTTTTGAAATATTCTAGTGTGTCGTGCATCCAACCCATCATCCATTTCATGCCAAAGCCTAGTCCCCCAATGTCGGTAGGTCTACTCACCATTGGAAAAGCGGTAGATTCTTCGGCTATGGTTTGAATGCCTTCAAAACGGGAATATAATTCTAAATTGAGGTCCTTTAAAAAGCCCTGAACGGCTAAATTTTCTCTTCCGCCAAATTCATTGGGTTCCCATTCTCCGGCTTCTCTAGAATAGTCTAAATATAACATAGAGGCCACGGCATCTACTCTGAGACCGTCTATATGATATTCTTGCATCCAAAACACCGCATTTGAAATTAAGAAAGAGCGCACTTCAGGGCGTTCATAATTAAAAATTAAACTCTTCCAATCTTTGTGATATCCTTTTCTTGGATCGGGGTGTTCGTATAAATGGGATCCATCAAAAAAACCAAGTCCGTGGTCATCACTAGGAAAATGAGAGGGCACCCAGTCTAAGATCACAGCAATATTTTCTTGGTGAAAGGCATCTATGAGTGCCTTCAATTCTACTGGGGTTCCAAAACGAGAGGTGGGCGCATAATAGCCAGTGAGTTGATAGCCCCAAGAAGGATCATAGGGATATTCCATTAGGGGCATAAATTCTACATGTGTATAGGCCATTTCTTTGACATAGGCCACTAGTTCTTTGGCCATATCGGCATAGGAAAGCGACTTGCCGTCTGCTTTCTTTTTCCAAGAACTCAAATGCACTTCATAAACTGAAATGGCCTGATCGAGTTGGTTGCTTTTTTTACGCTGTGTTAACCACTTTTTATCTTTCCATGTGTAGGCTTCTTCCCAAACAACTGAGGCGGTTTGGGGAGGATGCTCACAAAAACGAGCATAGGGATCGGCTTTTTCTGTCACCACCCCATTGTGATGAGACTGAATCTTGTATTTATAGAGATTTCCGGGCCCAACGTTGGGTATAAACCCTTCCCAAATTCCAGAGCCATCCCAGCGCACATTTAAGGCGTGATCACCTTCTAACCAATAGTTAAAATCACCTACAACCGAAACCTTTTTTGCTGAAGGTGCCCAAACCGCAAAATAGGTTCCCTGGACCCCATTTAAAGTCATGGGATGCGAACCCATTTTATCGAATAAATTATAGTGTTTGCCCGCCTTGAAGAGGTTGATGTCAAAATCGGTGAAAAGAGAATGTGCAATTGTTCGTTGTTCCATACTATTGTGGTTCGCTGATGATGCTGATAATTCCTTTTAAGGGAATGATTGCCCAACGGGGTCTTGAGTTCAATTCATAGCCTAATTCATATACCGCTTTTTCTAAGAGCGTATATTTTAGGAGAAATTCAATTTCTTTAACGTAGCCTATATTTAAGTTGTTCTGTTGAACATAATTGACATAGTCGCTCAAAAACACTCCAGTGATATATTTATACAGTCGTTCACCATAGGCCATGGCCTCTTCTTTGTCTATTTTATATTTATCGGGATTATTTAAAATGACAGAATAGATGGCATAGTGAAAAGAACGTAAAATTCCGGCTACGTCTTTAATTGGAGGTTGTTTCACTTTGCGATCGCGAATGGTGCTCTCGGGTTCGCCTTCAAAATCTATAATGTAGAAATCGTCTTTTTGGACCAAGATTTGGCCAAGGTGATAATCGCCATGAATGCGAATGCGCTCACTTTTGAGTTTGGTCCAATTAAAGTCTAAGAAACGTCTTCTAATTTCTTTTTTTCTCGACAAAAACTCTTGGGCCATTTCGAGTGATTCTCCGGTGAGTTTATGAAAATTATTTTCGATGGTGTTCAATCGATTTTGAAATTGATAGATGAGTCTGTTTTTCAACCAAACTTCATAATCACCATTAAAGCGTTGGGGCACAAAAGCGGTATCTCTACTGTCTGAGCCCAAGGCTACATGCATTTCTGCCGTTCGCTTGGCCAATTGTTCAATTTGCGAAAAGAATTTATCGCCCACCCAACGGATAAGGGGTTCAGGCAAGTTTAGGTGTTTAATTTTTTGATAAAGCACCACATCGTCAATGGTGTTTAAATCAATTGATTTGGTGTGAATGGCACTAAAAATCGTATCGATTTCTGCCAAAAAATATTTCCACGCATCACCCTGATTGGTAAAAAACTCTTGCATCAACCCCAACGTGATGGTGTCGTTTTCTTCACCAACGGTCAAATTGATACTACCGGCATATTTAGGGGTGTTGGCAAATTCGGCAACCTCTGTCAAAAAGCGGTTAATTTCATAATCGGGGTTGGTGCTAATGTAGATTCTTCTAAATATTTTTAGAATGAATTTCTTGTTGTAAACTATGGAAGTATTGCTTTGCTCGGCACCCAAAAATTTTGATGATTGATAGCCCTCAAAATCAATTTTTGACGATTTGTGAAATTTTACAGCAGCAAAATTGCTGGATTGGTTCATGATGTTTTCATAAAGCAGTCTTCTGTATTCTTCAATGTGAAGGGCATCTACTAAATAGCCATCATAGCCGTCAAAGCTAGCCGCTGCAATGAGGGTGTTGGTGTCCAATTCTTTTCCCTCCATAAATGCAATGGGCAAAAAGTAGTTTTGAAAAAAGGACTCCTTAAAATGCACCTCAATGAGAATGCCAAAATAATGATTTTGGGTGGAGTGCATTTTAAAATAATCATTGATTTCAATATATTTTAAACTGCTTGATTTTCCGGCATACCAACGTTTTTCGGGCAAATAGCGTTCTAAAATCTCGTTGGTAAACGCACTCAAAAATTCTTCATTTTCAAAGGCTTCTTTCCATTGACAGGAAAATTCAAAGGGTCTTTTTTGAAGGTCTTTGTTGAGTTTGTTTTCCATTAGAATGTAATTTTAAACAAATGGAATGGCAAGGAAGGGTGAATTTTCACATAGTTCCAATCGGCATTCCAACTGTATTGGTTTCCTGTAATTACATCTTCAACATGATAGGTGCTAAGATGTCCTAAACCTATTTTTTCTAGGGGGAGTTTAACCCCACTTTCTTGCGTATAATAGGCGTCTAATGAAACCACCATTAGGGTAAAACAAGAATGGGAATCATCTCGTTTGACATAGGCGATAATCGTGTCGTTTTGAACGTCACAAAATTCAATATGGTTGGTTTGTTGAAGGGAGGGTAGGTCCTTTCGCGCTTCGTTGATCTTTTTGATGACCACCATAATTTTATTTTCAACTTCCCAGTCCCACGTTCTACATTCATATTTTTCACTGTTGTGATATTCTTCTTTTCCAGGAATGGCTGCTGAATCCATAAATTCATATACGGGTCCATATACACCCACATTGGAGCTCAGTGTTGCTGCTAAAAAATAGCGAGATAGGTGCATGGCTTCATTGGCTCCTTGAAGATGAAAGGGATTAATATCGGGGGTATTGGGCCAAAAATTGGGTCGATAAAATTCTTTTTGAGGTCCTTTGGTGAGTTGTTCCAAATAATCTGTTAGCTCAAACTTGTTGAATCGCCACGTAAAATAGGAATAGCCCTGTGTAAATCCTTCTTTGGCTAATTGATCCATAATTTTAGGGCGGGTGAAAGCTTCTGCTAAAAAGAGCACATCGGGGTGTTTTTTCTTTACTTGAGCAATAAGCCAGTGCCAAAACCGAAAGGGTTTGGTGTGCGGATTATCTACTCTAAAAACTTTGATGCCCACTTCTTCAACCCAATAGAGGGCGCAAGACAAAAGCTCATCCCAAAGATTTTTCCAGTCGGGTGTTTCAAAATAGATAGGGAGAATATCTTGATATTTTTTAGGTGGATTTTCGGCGTATTGAATGCTGCCATCAGGTCTCCATTTAAACCAGTTGGGATGGGCTTTCACCCAAGGGTGGTCAGGGGCTGCTTGAAGGGCAAAATCCATAGCTACTTCAAGGCCTAGTTTATCGGCTTTTTTAACCAAAGCTTTAAAATCAGCCAAGCTTCCCAACTCAGGGTGCAAGGCTTTGTGTCCTCCATGTTGAGAACCGATTCCCCAGGGAGACCCTACATCTCCTGCCTTGGCATGGGTTGCATTGTTTTTACCTTTTCTGTTGATTTCTCCAATGGGATGAACAGGTGGAAAATACAAAGTGTCAAAGCCCATTTTAGCCACTCTAGGGAGTATTTTTTCGCAGTCTTTAAAAGTGCCATGCGTGTTGGGGGTGCTGCTAGCAGAGCGGGGAAAAAACTCATACCAAGTGCTAAAAAGGGCTTTTTTTCGGTCCACATACAAAGGAAATTCCGCTGAGCTAGCTTTTAAAAACTTGGTTGGATGGAGCCTGAATAAAGTTTTAAGATCAGGATCTAATACGGCCTCAACTGCTTGTTGATAAGAAGCTTTGTCTTCCATTAGGGCAACGAGTAGTTGCCATTTGGCAGCTTCTTCAACCCTATTGGCTTTTAAGAGTTTTTTTATATAGAGCGCCCCTTCTAAAAGTTCAGAAGCAACGGGAACATGGGCTTCTATTTTCTTTTCGATGCCGTGTAGCCAATTGAGGGCTTCATCTACCCATCCCTCAATTTTATAAGAATAAGCTCCCTGATGCTCGGCCGTGAAGGCGGCTTGCATTTGGTCATTATCAAGAACCTGCATTCTCACTTCGGTCCATTTGTGTTTGGATTGATGTTTATAGAGCAAGGCCGCTTGCAATATATCATGTCCATCACAAAGCACATCTACAGTCACGTTTAAGGATTGCCCAACAACACGTTTCACGGCATAAGCGCCTCCGTCAATTTGAGGTTGGATATTGGATAGGATTACACGTTCTTGATTTTGCATAATCAATAGGTCTTAATTTCAAATGCTAAAGGAGTGGCAAAATTAACTTTTATATCTGTCATAGAAAGGGTTTAAGTTAATTCATTGTCTTAATTTATAGGGATTTAAAATTATTTTTTCTTTTGAGCTTGTCCCATTCCTCAAAAGGAGGCATACAATTAATCTAGGTGCTCAGAATTAAAAATTGATAGGGTTTCATCGTAAAAGAGCCTAAAGGGTTTTTAAATTCTAAGCTAGAATTTGTCCACAACTCTTTGAATTTATGAGGCCCTTTGCCTAAAGCTTCAAAAATAGACTCTGGTAGAGATTGATTTTGATTGCTATAATTGAACAAACAAAAAACATCATGCTCTACACTATGACGAATGAAACCTGCTATGGCCATATTTTCAAGTGGAAGCCATTTGTTTGTGATATTGTCTGCAAAAACAGCATGTGCTTTTCGAATTTGTATTAATTTTTTGTGCTTATTAAAAATTTTAGCTTCCACCGATTTTTTGTCTAACCGTTTTTCTGCTTTGTGCCAATCAAACACCGGTCTAACGGAACATTATTTGGCAGGACTTGAAAAGGAAAAGAAAATCAATAGTGTTCTTCCGCAAAGACAACAAGATGAAAATTTTCCGCAAGGAATAGTAGAAGGTTTAGGAAAATACGGACTAAACTGAGAGGGGTACCGTTTTCAGACCCTTATAAAATGGGGTTATTTTAGGGCTATAGCAAACTTCTAAGCAGACGGTCATAGGTTCGAATCCTATCGCGATCACTTAAGAATCAAGAAAAAGACGCTCATTGAGCGTCTTTTTTGTTTGTAACCTATTCCCTCATGACATTCAATACCTTGAAAATATATCATATTGTATTCTTCAGTGGCATTTTTTGACACTTATGATGGAATACAGTGTATAAAGAAAACAATTATTGGAATTATCGTTTGTTCAACCTAATTTACTAGTTGAATCAGATGTTCAAATGACCTTTAAAGAAATTAATTTTCCAAAAAGTTTCACTTACTCAAATATTAGTGAAAATATACCTTTAGAATTTTTTGATTCAGTATTTCCAGTTGCTGTAGAAGTAGATATCGTACTTGGTTATTTCTCAAGTAATGGTGCAGAGGTAATGAGCTTCCAAATGGGATTCTTAGTCTTCTTATCAAGTTGGAGAGAAATATTCATATTCCCCTAAGATGAAAAGATTTGATTTTGGGGAGTAGAGGCTATTATAAACAAATAACCCCTTGATTTTCAAGGGGTTATAATTAAAAAGTCGGGGTGGCAGGATTCGAACCTGCGACCTCCTGCTCCCAAAGCAGGCGCGATGACCGGGCTACGCTACACCCCGAAGTATTGAGCGGAGAGACTGGGACTCGAACCCAGGCAGCACTTACGCGCTGACAGATTAGCAATCTGCTCCGTTACCACTCCGGCACCTCTCCAATCTGATTTAACCTTTGGTATAAAGGTGGGCGCAAAAATATTGTTTAAGGTCGATTCTAACAAGAAAAAAAGAGAGAATTTTTACTATTCTGGATATTCTACCCGAACATGGTAAATATTGGTCAATTTTTTCTTGAGAACAGCTTTAATAATTTCAATTTCTTTGAGAGTAATCGTTGCAGCCGAGTATTGTCCGCCTTCTAGTTGTCCAGAGATAATGCGCTCCACAAATTGATCTAAAGTTGGATAATCGGGTTGCTTCAAACTTTTACTGGCAGCCTCAACGGCATCACACATCATTAAAATAGCCGTTTCCTTTGAAAAAGGTATAGGTCCTGGATATCTAAAATCTTTCTCATTTGCCTCTCCCTCCTCTTGAAGTTGCTTTTTGTAGAAAAAGTACACAAGACTATTACCATGGTGGGTTCGGATAAAATCAATCACCCGATCCGGAAGGTTATTTTTTCGAGCAATTTCAATTCCTTGAATAACGTGTCGTCGGATAATATGAGCACTTTCTGCAGGAGTTAGATCTTCATGAGGGTTTGCACCTTGTATTTGATTTTCAGTGAAAAACTCAGGAGCAGATAGCTTACCTATATCATGATAGAGAGCACCAACTCTAAGTAAAAGACTATTCGCCCCTACGGCGTTAGCTGCGGCTTCACAAAGGTTGGCCACTTGCAATGAATGGTTAAAAGTTCCCGGTGCCTTCTCAGACAACTCTTTTAATAGCTTTGAGTTGGTGTCTGAAAGTTCGAGAAGAGATACATCTGATACTAAGCTAAAGAGCTTCTCATAGAGATAAATTAACGGCTGAGAAAACAGCGTTAGCATTCCATTCAAAACGAATAAAATAAGTACCCAGAGGTCTATGGCTAAAATAACTCCTCCCCTTAATCCATGAAACGCTACATAAGAAATGATGTATACTAGAGTAACAAAGAAAGCAGCGGCAAATAAATTGGTTCGCTTATGTAATTCATCAGAACCTAGCATGACTACAATACCTGCCGAAATTTGTAAAAACAAGAATTCGTAGGCATTAGGAAGCACCATACCTAAGATCAATAGAGTCATCAGATGCACAAAAAGCGCTAACCTCGCGTCAAAGAAATTCTTTAAAACCAGGGGTAAAATTGAAAGGGGAGCTAAATAAACGAATCGCTCATCAATTTTCGTCAGTAAGAGCACCAACGAAACCATCAATAAAATATTAAAGAAAATAAAGGTTAACTGATTTGTGTTTTGATAAATATCGAGACGATATCTCTTCAAATAAAGCAGTAGCAATAACAATAATAGAGCAATCAAAATCCCGTAAGCTCCGAGAAGGTAATAAGTATTTGATTCTTGCCACTGTTCTGACTGATATTGTGTGCGAAGTGATTCGATAATTTGAAAAGTTGCATCGTCAATTACCTCACCTTTAGCAATGATTAGTTTACCTTCAAAGACAATTCCTCTAGTAAGAGACAATTGGCTAAGCTGTGCCTGAAATGCATTTTCGGTAAGAGCTTCTTCTAAAAATAAGTTTGGACGTATGCTTTGAATTAGAATGGTCTTTAGAGGTTCTACGACTGACGACTCCACTCCTTTCAATTCAAGACGATTCAGGCGCTCTTTCAAATTGTCGGTACCTAATAATTTATCCGATGCTATTGTTTCGGCTTGATTGTTTTTTACCACCTTAATTCGATCTGAAGGAAAGGCACCTTTGACTACTCCGTTCTTATAAATCGCATCAAAGGCTAGTTCTAAGGATTCTAACCACAAATTAAACCTACCATTACCAACAGATATTTTAGGAAAAATCGATTCGAGACGCTCAGGCAAAAAGGACCGTTCGGTGGTTACGATTTCATTATCATAACGGTAATAGAAGGTCTTATCGGCTAATAAAACATCTCGCTCTTCTTGAATCTGAGTGTCTGTTTTTCGGATTTCAAAATCAAAAGGAGCATACAGGTTCTCATAATTCCAAGGTCTTCCCTTGGTGTACTGAAAATTAAAGGTCCTTTGGGAGGGAAAAATCCAAAGCAAAAAGGCGACCGCAGCAACGTGCAGTAACACGGTAAATAAAAAAGTTCGGCGCTTTTGAACCTGGTGATGAGATGCGGACATAATGATGGTCAAGTATTCTTCAAAAATAGAAAATATTGTTTTTTAGTATTTTCGTATCCCAAACGATTTCTCTATCCATTGAAACAGACTCACGGCATTTGCGGACTAAGTGTTATTAATGTTTATAAAACACCAAGCGAGTCAAGCGAAATCGTTAATCAGCTTTTATACGGAGACCACTTTACGCTGATTGAGGTTAAAAAATTCTGGTCTAAGATCAGATTTGAATACGACGAATCTACTGGATACATTTTAAACAGTCTTTACGCTACTATCGATTCAGATTTAGCCAAAGAGCTCGATGATTTTTCTAAAGCAGTATACAATAGGCATCTGACGAACTATGCACTTCTAGAAAATCAACAACTGCTACCTATTCTAATTGGATCCAGAATGGATATTATGTCTATTCTAGGACATGAAAACAAAGAAACAGAGGAACAAACCCCATCTAATTTAGTTGAAACCGCATTAAGATACACTTACGCACCCTATATGAAGGGAGGCAGATCTCCATTCGGAATAGATGCTGATGGGTTCACCCAAATTGTCTACAAAACCGCACATAAATGGTTGCCCAGAAATCTTGAGCAGCAAGCTAAAGAAGGAGTTCCACTTTCATTTTTAGAGGAAAGTACCCCGGGAGATCTTGCTTTTTTCGATGATGAAGAAGGTCAATTAATTCACGTAGGCATTTTGTTAAAGAACAACTATATCATTCATGCGCATGGTTGTGTAAGAATTGATCGAATTGATCATACCGGTATTTTCAACCCCCACACCAATCAATACACTCATAAATTAAGAGTGATCAAAAGCCTCAACCAATAAAAAAAGCCCTCTTTTAGAGGGCTTTTAAAAATGAGTTTTTTGCTAAGAATTACTGTTGTAGCAATTCAAGAATACGCTTAAAGTTGGCGTTATCTCCTAGTGCTCCGTAAATATTCTTTAACTGATTAAGAAGCTCTTGATTTCCAGGAAGGTTCTCTAATGAAGCTTCAAGAACCTTAGCTCCTTCCATGAAGAACTCTTCTTTTTGCTTCTTAAGAGCATCGTACTTATCCAGATCAGAAGACTTGCTTGACATCGCTAGATCGTTCATTTGATCAACTAAAGAATTTCCTTCATTAATATAAGTCGTAGAAAGGTTCAAGGTTGCATTAATGTAAGTTGGGTCTATCTCAAGTGCACGATAGAAAGCAGCACGAGCCTCTTCCATATTGTTTTGCTCCATCGCAATTACTCCAATATTATATTGAAGATCAGGATTTGTTGGATCCATTGCAGAAGCTTCCTCCATTAAAGACTTAAATTTCTCAGGTTGGCCCATCGTATAATAAAGGTTGGCCTTGTTCAAAATAAGTGCTACATCTCCAGGATTTTGAGCAATGGCATCTTCGTAAGCAGCTAAAGCCTCCTCATTGCGCCCTTCTTGCTGGTAGATAAGTGCAATGTTCTTAACGACCTCAGAACGCTTAGATGGAGTTGTTTCGTCTTTAGGATCTTTGTGAGTTCCTGCTTTTACATAAAGGTCACGTGTAGCTTGGTCAAAATATTCTAACTCAGAAGAGTCAATATTGATAGCAGCAAAACGCTTTTCACTCCCGTCGTAGTTCATCTCCTTTAGACGAATGTAAATCTCTAACGCTTTGTCATAATCTTTTGCATTAACCGCAGATCCGGCTGCATAGTAGAGATAAATAGTATCCTTAGGGCTTAGGCGATAAGCTAAGTCTAGATTATCTGCAGCAAGTGAATAGTCTGAGGTTTGCTGAGCTTCTACTGCCGCATTAACCAATTCATTAGAAATGGTTTTTAAAGCCTGATTAGCTTCCTCGATGTACTTTAATGCATTTATTGCAACAATCGCCTCATAACTCTCGATAGCTGGAGTAAATTCTCCCTCACCTGCTTGAGCTAACTGAAGGCTCGCTTGACCATATAGCGCATAAAAATCAGCTTTGGTCTTATCATCAGCAGATTTCGCAACCTCAGCGATTGGGTTTAAGGCTTGAATCGCAGTAGCAGCATCTCCTTTTTTAAGAGCCTTAGAAGCTGCTTTTAATTCGTCTTTCTGTGCGTTAACAGCTAATACTGATAGCATTGAAGCCGCAACTAAAAAGTATTTTTTCATGTTTTTTTTAATTAATGGAGCGCAAGTTAGTTTTCTTCATTCGTATTACCAATAGATTCGTCTGTTGAATTATTGGTTTCATCAACTTCGATATCTCTTACCTCATCTTCATCTACCATATCCTCCTCTTTGATCACTTTAGCAACAGCCGCAATCTCATCATCGGCGCGAAGGTTGATTACCTTCACTCCTTGTGTAGCTCTACCCATAACACGTAAATCCTCAATTGAAATTCGGATAGCAACCCCTGAGCGGTTAATAATCATCAGATCATCTGCATCAGTTACAGATTTAATAGCAACAAGGTTTCCGGTTTTTTCGGTAATTGTAAGCGTTTTAACACCCTTTCCTCCACGATTAGTAATGCGGTAGTCTTCAAGTTCAGAACGCTTACCATATCCCTTTTCAGAAACCACTAGAATATTCTCTTCTAGGTTATTTACAGCGACCATACCGATTACTTCGTCCTTTTCATCCGCTAAAGTCACCCCACGTACTCCTGAAGCATTTCTCCCCATAGGACGTGTTTTGCTCTCTTCGAAACGAATTGCCTTACCTGATTTAAGACCGAGGATTACTTGACTTGACCCGGTAGTTAGTTTAGCTTCTAGTAATTCATCTCCCTCACGCACGGTAATCGCGTTAATACCGCTCTGTCGAGGTCTTGAGTACTGTTCTAATACTGTCTTTTTTACCACCCCTTGTTTGGTTGCCATAATTACATAGTGGCTATTTACATAATCTTCATCCTTAAGATCTTGGGTACAGATCACCGCCTTGATACGATCTTCATTTTCGATTTGAAGCAAGTTTTGAATCGCTCTACCCTTAGAAGCTCTTGAGCCTTCTGGAATTTCAAAAACTCTCAACCAATAACATTTCCCTAACTGGGTAAAGAATAGCATGTATTGGTGGTTGGTTCCAACAAACAAATTTTCAAGGAAATCTTCATTTCGAGTGGCAGATGCTTTCTGTCCTACTCCTCCTCTATTCTGAGTCTTGTATTCAGCTAGTGGAGTTCTCTTGATGTATCCTGCATGCGAAATAGTAATAACTACCTGCTCATCAGGAATCATATCTTCAATTCTAAAGTTTCCGCCAGAGTAATCAATTTGAGAGCGACGCTCATCACCGAATTTCGATCCGATTTCTTCGAGTTCTTCAACGATGATATCCATTCTGCGCTCTTCGCGAGCAAGAATATCCTTTAAATCGGCTATCGTAGCCATTAATTCTTCATACTCAGCGCGAAGCTTATCTTGCTCAAGACCTGTTAACTGGCGTAATCTCATTTCAACAATCGCCTTGGCCTGTGCCTCTGAAAGCTCGAAGGTTTGCATCAGCTTCTCTCGAGCCTCATCCACATTCGCTGAACCTCTGATGATAGCAATAACCTCATCAATATTATCAGAAGCAATGATTAATCCCTCAACAATGTGAGCTCGCTCTTCTGCTTTATTTAATTCAAACTGAGAACGGCGAATCACTACCTCATGACGATGCTCCACGAAATGATGAATCATGTCCTTTAGGTTTAGAAGCTGAGGACGCCCTTTAACAAGAGCAATGTTATTTACACTAAACGAAGACTGAAGTGCTGTGTACTTGTAAAGCATGTTCAGAACGATATTCGGAATTGCATCCCGCTTTAGAACGTAGACTACCCTCATCCCGTTACGATCTGACTCATCTCTAATCGCAGAAATACCTTCAATCTTTTTATCGTTAACCAGATCCCAGGTCTTCTTGATCATATCCGCCTTATTCACTTGATAAGGGATCTCTGTAACAACGATTGATTCTTTACCTTGAACCTCCTCGATCACCGCCTTACCTCGAATAACCACGCGACCTCTTCCTGTTTCAAAGGCTTCTTTAACCCCGTCATACCCGTAAATCGTACCACCAGTTGGAAAGTCTGGGGCTTTAATGTACTGCATTAGACCCTCAATAGAAATGTCTCTATTTCGAACGTAAGCAATCGTCCCTTGAACTACCTCTGAAAGATTGTGAGGAGGCATATTCGTTGCCATACCCACCGCAATACCCGCAGCGCCATTAACTAAAAGGTTTGGTACTCTTGCAGGAAGCACTGTAGGCTCCTTGAGCGTATCGTCAAAGTTTAATTGATGGTCAACAGTATCCTTGTCAATGTCCGCAAGCATTTCTTCGGCAATCTTTCTCATCCTTGCCTCTGTATAACGCATCGCAGCTGGTGAATCACCATCAACAGAACCAAAGTTTCCCTGACCGTCAACGAGCATGTATCGCAGACTCCATTCTTGAGCCATACGAACCATAGTATCGTATACCGAAGTATCACCATGTGGGTGATATTTACCAAGTACTTCTCCTACAATTCTTGCTGATTTCTTGTATGCCGAGTTCGAGCGAACTCCGAGCTCATGCATTCCATATAAAACGCGACGATGTACAGGTTTTAAACCATCCCTTACGTCGGGTAATGCTCTTGAAACAATAACAGACATCGAATAATCGATGTAAGCTGACTTCATTTCGTCTTCAATATTAATCGAAATGAGCTTTTCTCCTTCGTTCATTTATCTACAGTATTTGCTTATAAGTTAATAAGGCAATTTACGATTAATGACTCGTGTGATCGATGCATCTAAGAGGGTTTAATCAACTATTTATCAACAAACCTGAAAAGCTGTCAGGTGGATAACTCGGGGCACGAAAATTGAATATTGCTAATAAGATTTATTAATTTAGGGATTTAATCGCGGAAGTATGGACGATAATTTTTCACCTAGAGTTAAAGAGGTTCTCTCTCACTCTAAAGATGAAGCACTTCGATTGGGGCATGACTTTATTGGAACTGAACACTTGCTGTTAGGTATTCTGAAGGATGGTAGCGGAAAAGCGATCAGTATTCTTGATCAGCTCGATATCGATTTAGAACATCTCCGCAGAAAAGTAGAAATACTTAGCCCCAGTAATGCGGAAAGCTTGACCAGTAATGACAAGAAAAATTTACGATTAACTCGCCAGGCCGAACGCGCTATTAAAACGACTTTTCTAGAAGCTAAATTATTCCAAAGCACCACAATCAATACCGCTCATCTTTTACTCTGTATCCTTCGAAACGAAAACGATCCCACAACGCGCTTAATGCAAAAAATGAAAGTGGATTACGATACCGTCAAGGAGCAATTCAAGTCAATGATTACCCAAGATGAGGATTATCTCGATAGCCCGTCGGCAGATTCATTTTCAGAATCTTCTGACCTTCCTGAAGAAGAAAATTCGTCAAACAAGTCCTCGAGTAATACAAAGAAGGGGGTAAAATCAAAGACCCCTGTTCTTGATAATTTTGGTAGAGATTTAACCAAGTTCGCAGAAGAGAACAAACTCGACCCTGTAGTAGGTCGATCCAAAGAAATTGAACGAGTTTCTCAAATCTTAAGCAGAAGAAAGAAGAACAATCCACTACTTATCGGTGAACCCGGTGTAGGTAAAAGTGCTATTGCTGAAGGGCTCGCACTTCGTATTGTTCAAAAGAAAGTATCTCGAATCCTTTATAACAAAAGAGTCATTACACTTGATTTGGCATCGCTAGTAGCCGGTACGAAGTATCGAGGTCAATTTGAAGAGCGTATGAAAGCTGTTATGAACGAACTAGAAAAAAATAGAGACATCATTCTATTCATCGATGAAATTCATACCATTGTTGGTGCAGGAGGAGCAACGGGTAGTCTAGATGCCTCAAACATGTTTAAGCCTGCTCTTGCGCGTGGTGAGGTTCAGTGCATTGGAGCCACCACACTAGATGAATATCGTCAACACATCGAAAAAGACGGAGCCCTAGAACGTCGTTTTCAAAAGGTTATTGTAGAGCCAACATCTATCGATGAGACTATTGAAATACTGCAAAATATTAGAGAGCGTTACGAAGATCACCACAATGTTCGCTATACTGATGAAGCACTATCTGCCTGCGTTAGTTTAACTAACCGCTACATTAGCGATCGTTTTCTCCCAGACAAAGCAATAGACGCTTTAGACGAGGCGGGATCTCGCGTCCACATTATCAACATGAATGTTCCTAAGCAAATTCTTGAATTAGAAAAAAAGCTTGAAGATGTGCGTGTACTTAAAAACGAAGTCGTCAAAAAACAGCGATATGAAGAAGCCGCTAAATTACGGGATGACGAGAAGCGTTTAGAAAAAGAGTTAGAGGATGCTCAGACTGCATGGGAAGAAGAAAGTAAGCAACACAGAGAGGTTGTAGATGCGGAGCAAGTAGCTGATGTAGTATCTATGATGAGCGGAATCCCTGTAACTAAAATCGCTACAGCAGAAAGCAATAAACTAGCAGAACTTCCCAATGTATTAAAGAAGAAATTAATCGGTCAAGATGCTGCGGTAGATAAAGTAGCACGTGCTATTCAGAGAAATAGAGCCGGTTTAAAAGATCCAAATAAACCCATCGGATCTTTTATATTTTTAGGTCAAACAGGTGTTGGTAAAACTCAGTTAACCAAGGTTTTAGCTAGAGAACTATTTGATAGTGAGGATGCGCTCATTCGAATTGATATGAGTGAGTATATGGAGAAGTTTGCTATTTCACGATTAGTCGGTGCACCTCCGGGATATGTCGGATATGAAGAAGGCGGACAGCTCACTGAAAAGGTGAGAAGAAAACCTTATGCTGTCATCCTTCTTGACGAAATAGAAAAGGCGCATCCAGACATTTTTAATATGCTTTTACAGGTCTTAGACGATGGATACCTAACCGATAGTCTAGGCCGTAAAATCGACTTTAGAAATACAATAATCATTATGACTTCGAACATTGGTGCGCGACAAATTAAAGATTTCGGACAAGGGGTCGGGTTTGGAACTGCAGCCAAGAAAGCTCAAGAAGGGGATCATAATCGTGGTGTCATTGAAAAGGCCTTGAAAAAAGCTTTTGCGCCTGAGTTTTTGAATCGTATTGACGACGTTGTTGTGTTTAATGCCTTAGAAAAAGAGGATATCCACAAAATCATCGACATTGAGCTTAAGAAAGTCATTCATCGTATCGAAGATTTGGGCTACAAAATTGAGCTATCTAAAGAGGCGAAAGAATTCATCGCTGAGAAAGGGTTTGACAAACAATATGGTGCGCGTCCACTTAAAAGAGCGATCCAGAAGTATATCGAAGACTTGTTAGCCGAAGAGATTGTAAATAATCGTTTAACTGAGGGTGAACAAATAGTTCTAGATCTTGAAGATTCCAAAGAAGGTCTAATCGTTCAACGATCTACTACCACCGAAAGTGCCGATTAAACATTAAACAAAATGCAGCGTTTCGATAGATCTGCTGCAGAAGAGGTAATAATTCTAGATTCTAAATAGAATTATGTTAAAAAGAGTACAGGTTTCTGTGCTCTTTTTTTGTTTTGAAGTACTTTGCTCGCTTAGAATTCATCAATCATGATCGTATTAAAATTTGGAGGTAGTTCTGTAGCCGATTCAGAACGCCTTGACAAGGTGGTAAATATTATAAAATCCCATGCCGCGAACGACCGTGTAACGGTTGTTGTTTCAGCATTCGGAAACACCACTAATCTTTTAACTACGGCCCTTCAATCGGCTTCAATACAAGATAATAAATACTTAGATTCACTAGAAAGTGTCTTCGATAAGGTAGATGCAATTTCTGAAAGTCTTGAGCTTTCTGAGGCCACAACAAAAGCAATTACTAGATACAAGGAGGAGCTTTCGAAAATGCTAGAGGGTGTCTTTTTAACTAGAGAGGCAGGGCCGCGAATTACCGATAAAATATTGGGGACAGGCGAACTTTTTTCTTCTTTGCTCCTAGTAGAAAAACTCAATAGCTCAGGAAGCAAGGCGATTTGGAAAAACTCTTACAATTTTATCAAAGTAAGTGACGAAAATGGTGAGAAAAAGGTGATACAAAAACCTTCTTATCGTTTGATGCAAAGTCTACTTCAACACGACGAGGTTGTTGTTCTTCCAGGTTTTATTGCAAGTACTGAAAATGGGGTTCCCACCACCTTAGGCCGAGGAGGATCTGATTTTTCAGCAGCACTTTATTCAGCAGGGCTAGAAGCAAGTAAGCTGTTCATATATACCGATGTAAGTGGAATTTACACAGCCGATCCAAGAGTCGTAAAACAAGCACGACCCGTTGAGCAACTTTCTTATCGCGAAGCTTTGGAGTTATCACATTTCGGCGCTAAAGTATTGTACGCCCCATCGGTACAACCTGCCTTTGAAAAAAAGATTCCTATTTACATCAAGAATACCTTTGAGCCTGATGCCCAAGGAACTTTAATACAGGATCTTTCAACCGATAAGAATACAACTACCGTAAGTGGAATTACTCATTTAAAGTCGATTTCTTTAATTACTGTTGAGGGAGCCGGTATGATTGGACGTTTCGGATTCGCCAAACGTTTCTTCGAAGCCATTGGCAATGAAAGAATTAATATCATATTAATTACCCAGGCCTCATCAGAGTACTCATTGTGCGTAGCTGTAGCTACAGAAGATGCACACCGTGCAAAAGCGGTAATCGATCGAGAGTTTGCACTAGAGATCGAGACGCGCAGAATACAGCCGGTAACTGTAGTTTCTGATTTAAGTATCGTTGCGCTTGTAGGAGAGCAAATGAAGAGTCATACTGGGGTGAGCGGTAAGCTTTTTAGCAGTCTAGGAGCAAATAACATCAACATCGTAGCCATCGCCCAAGGTTCTTCAGAGCGAAACATTTCCTTTGTCATCGAACAAAAGAATGTCAAGAAAGCGCTGAATACTATTCATGAACGCTTCTTTGAACGTCAACGAAAGCAGGTAAATCTATTTGTTGCTGGTGTTGGAACCGTTGGTTCTCGCCTATTAAATATTCTCAACAATCAAAAGCAACATTTGCTCGAAAAACTATCGATTGACCTTCGCGTTGTGGGGATTAGCAACTCTAGAACAATGAGTTTCATACCAGGTGGGCATAACCTAGAAGATTGGAAAAAACCGCTCGAGTCAGGGAAGCCTGCAAGTATTGAGACCTTCATAAGCACCCTAACAGATCTCAATCTACGCAACAGTATTTTTATCGACAATACAGCGAGTGACCGCGTTGCTAACACCTATTATGAACTATTATCACAAGGGATTGGAGTCGTTACGTGTAATAAGATAGCCTGTTCTTCAGACTTAGATAATTATAAAACGTTACAAAAGGAGAGTATTCGAGGACAAGTTCCTTTCTTCTATGAAACCAACGTCGGTGCAGGATTACCCATCATAGATACCCTTAAAAATCTAATTGATTCTGGAGATTCAGTAAACTCCATAACTGCGGTTCTTTCAGGAAGTTTAAATTTCATATTCGATACTTATAACGGGACTGAGTCTTTCGAATCGATTGTTCGACAGGCAATGACAGGAGGATACACCGAACCAGACCCAAGAATCGATCTCAGCGGTCTTGATGTAAAGAGAAAGTTGTTAATCTTGGCTCGAGAAAGTGGCTATCCTTTAGAAATTGAGGATATCAAAACTGCCCCTTTTCTGCCTGAAAAGGCTGCGAATTCGACCAGTATCGATGCGTTTTTAGATGCACTAAAAGAGAATGAATCTCATTTTCAATCGCTTTTTGAGAATGCTAAAAGTAAAGGAAATAAACTGAAGTTTGTGGCCGAGCTTTTTAAAGACGAAAATGATCAACTCATTGCCACAGTCGGGCTAAAGGCAGTCTCACCTGATTCAGATTACTACAACTTGTCAGGCAGTGACAATATTCTGATTCTATATACTGATCGCTACCGATCTCAACCCCTTGTTATTAAAGGAGCTGGCGCCGGAGCAGATGTAACCGCTTCAGGTTTATTTGGAGACATTATTAGAGCAAGCAATCAACGATGAAAAACTCTATACGTATATGGTGTCCTGCTTCTGTAGCTAACGTTAATGTAGGGTTTGATGCACTCGGGTTTTGCCTTTCTGACGCCGGCGATGAAATTATTGCTGAACGTGTTGATCGCCCTGGGATTCATCTCGGAGAACTAAAAGGATTCCCTACCCCCGATAAGCCCGAAGAAAATGTTGCCTATGTGGCAGCTGCCTCTGTTTACCGCGCTGCCGAAGAATCGAACATCGGGATTCGACTAAACATCGATAAAAGAATTAAACCAGGTAGTGGAGTCGGAAGTAGTGCAGCAAGCGCCGTTGGAGCTGCTTTCGCTGTAAATGAGCTCCTCGGCAGACCATTTACCAAAGAAGAATTACTACCCTTTTGTATCGACGGTGAGGCAATCGCGAGTAAAACAAGACATG
>Ga0255765_1000526_pt1 | contig 51513 bp, 32 predicted proteins | sample 041ome_8_FD_179965 | JGI IMG/M metagenome (GOLD analysis project Ga0255765, IMG submission 179965) | Coastal salt marsh microbial communities from the Groves Creek Marsh, Skidaway Island, Georgia - 041407BS metaG (version 2) | ecosystem: Environmental > Aquatic > Marine > Intertidal zone > Salt...
AAACAGTGAGACACCCAGCGCGCGTCCGCACATGTCCGCGCCCGTCGACGTCGCGCGCGCCGCCGCCGCGCGCGTGCGCGCGGACGCGTCCAGCACCTCGCGCGCGGGCTCCGGCGTCGTCGTGCGCCACCGCGGCGTCGCGTGCGTGCTCACCGCCGCGCACGTCGCGTCGTTCGCGGGCGCGAAGAATGCGCTTCGCGTCGAGCTCGCGAGCGGCGCCGCGCGGCGCGGGCGCGTCGTCGGCGTGCACGACGCGCTCGACCTCGCCGTCGTGTACCTCGACGGCGACCTCGACGGCGCGGCGACGATGGAGCCGGGCGAGGCGCGCGTCGGCGACGAGGCGCGCGCGCTGGGGACGGCGCAGCGGTACGCGGCGGCGACGGCGGCGTGCGCGGACGCGATCCGAGGACGACGCGAGACCGGACGCGTGTTGAAGATACACGCCGACACGCACGCGATGCACGACGCGCGCGTGCTGGCGGGACAGTCGGGCGGGGCGCTCGTGCGCGAGACGGATGGGAAACTGTTGGGCGTGCACAGTTTCGGCGACGCGTTTTGGGGCGGGAGCAGGGACGTGTGCGTGCTGGTGAACGCGGCGACGCTGGACGCAATCGAGATCGCGCGCGATGGCGTCGATCCCGAGGTGTACGCGACGGCGCGGGTGAACGCGATGATTTTTCGTTCGAGCGACGAGGCGCTGAAGCGCATGGCGCCCGAGTTGTCGGCGAAGCAGCGCGCGTCGTGGATCTTTTGATCGGTCGCGTCGATCGGTGATGTAATACTAGTGATTGTTGTTTGTTGATTGCGCTAAACGATGCGGCGAGGTGCCGCGCTAGGAGGTCACGCGTCTTCGTCTCGCGCGCCGTACGCGGGACGCACGGCGTAATTTTCTAGATACGCGACGTCGGCCAAATATAACCCGTGCGCGGGCGCCATTTGCGGCGCGCGCGCGACGTCTTTCGCTTCGAGAAGCTCCTGAACGTCTTTCACGGTGAGGTCGTTCGCGCCGACGGCTTTGAGCGCGCCGGCGAGGAGACGGACTTGATGGTAAAGAAAACTGGGCGCGGCGACGGCGATGGAAATCTTTTGCTTCGTACCGCGCGCCTCCGCGGCGGGCCACTCCGTGAGCTCTTCCTTGACGTCGATGGACGTCAGCGTGCGCACGGGCGAGCTCGCTTGACACCCGTTCGCGCGAAAAGAACTGAAATCGTGCGTGCCCGTCAGCGCCGCCGCCGCGTCTCGCATCGCGTCCACGTTTAAACGCCCGTCGCACGTCTGATATCGACGCACCGACTTCACCTTATCCCCGCGCTCGCTATTATTCACCGCGCGCACGTACCACGCGCGCTCGGCGTCGAACAAGCTCCCCCCGTCGTCGCGTTCGCCGACCAATATATCGTATCTATACCGCCTCGCCACCGCGTCGTGCCGCGCGTGAAATTTTGGATTCATCTCATCCACCCTGACGCACTCCGTCACCCGCACCGCCGCGCCGAGCTTTCTCAAGTGATAATTCACCCCTCTTCGCACGCTCGCGCCGTCGTGCGGTTCGACCGTCGTCCCATCCTTCGTCGTTCTCGCGAAGTCGAAGTGCGCCGAGTTTCGCAGCGCGTGCACGCCGACGTCCGTCCTCGAGCTACCGACGCACTCGATCGCTCCGCGCGCGCCCGTGAAAGCCGTGAGCGCTTCATCCAGCGCGCCTTGCACCGTCGCCGCGACGCCGCACTGCCTCTGGAAGCCGCGGAAGCGCGCGCCGTCGTACTCCAAAAAGGCGAGGTAGCGCGGGACAGCGGCGGCGATTCGCTTCGACGCCACCATCTCCGCGCTCTGCGCGCTCGCGGGACGCTTGCGAGACGCGTCGGGGTCGTTCGAGCGGCTCGGGCGTCGACGAGCGACGGTTGCGCTCTCGGGCATCGAGGTGTGAAGCGCGAGTCGACGCGCGGGACAAATGCGGGACGCGACGGATGAGGGACTTTGACATCTGTGTATCGTGAATGTCATCGAAAACGCGATGTTTCGCGCGTGTTTACTATTCGTACGCGCTGTCGGATGCACCGCACACGGCGACGCGGACGACGGCGGAATGTTCGCCGTTACTTATGGCGTCGAATTCGTCGCAAATGCGACGGCGTTCGTCTTCGCTCAATCTCGAACGCAAACCCACGGAGAGCATGTCTAGCTCCGGAGCGTCTGGCGTGAAAGGGAACGTGTTGAATAAGTCGACGAGCTTGTTGAGCTCGAGCATGGTGGCGACGCTGTCGTTACTTCGAAGTCCCGCTCCGGCTTGAACGACGGCGCCGCGCACGCGAACGGCGACGTCCGCCATGACGATGGAGACGCACTTGTGCGCATCTAGGCTCAGATCATCCGAAAGACCGACTAAAAATGGTCCAACAGGAGTGTTGAATGCGCTCGTCGCGCCCGCTTGGCCGCGCATGGCGTCCGTGACGGCGAAATCAGCGGCGGCTCGAAAGATGGCGACTCGCGCGCTCTCCGGTCCGACCGACTTTACCGCGCACCCTCGCTCGCCCGCCGCCGCGCACGCGGCGCGAAAATCGGCGATATCATCCGCACTGAATCCCGCGCCGCTGACTCGCTTCGCCGCGAGCGTTGCTCCTTGCGCTTTCGCGACTTGAATCAGCGCCTCCTTGCGTCCCGGCGGCACGTACTGCGGCGACGGCGGCGTCCACCACGCCGGCAAATCCTTCGCCGCGCCGCTCGTTTTCTTCTCGTTTCCCCGCGCCTTCGTCGCGGATCCCGGCTTTACGTTCGCGTCTTCGGGAACGTCGTCCAAAGCCCCCTCTAAACGTTTGCGTTCGTCCCGAAACCGATCCGCCGTCGCCGGCACCCAAACCTGCCGCCCGCCGAGACTGCGGTCGCCGACCCACCGCCCCGGTCCCGTCGCCCCCGGCGGCGGCGCCCGACGACCCACGCCCTTGAACGCGCTCCCGATCGCTCGAAGCGGGTTCTCGCGATTGATGACCTTGAGCGCGATCCACGCGCACGCGAACAGCGTCCCCCACGCCGCCGCCGCCCGCCCGTACGCCGACGCCGGGTTCGGTCGCTGCGGCCTGTACACCGTCGCGTACGTCCCGGGCGCGCCGACGCGCGCCGGAACGTCCGCGCGCGGCCTGAACGCGCCCGCGTCGCGCGGCAGCAGCGCGTCGACGGCTTTTTGCGACGCCTTTTTCACTTTTCGCTGCACTTTTCGGATAAATCGTTGCGCGTCGCTCCGTCGCTCCGGACGCGCGCGCGCGGCGTCGAGCGCGCGCGTCGCCGGCGCGACGTGCTTTTCGACGTAATCGTCCATCTCGCGCTCGTAATCGCGCGCGCCGGACGATCGTTTCTTGGCTTCTTTCTCGCGAAGGCGATTCTTGGGGCCGGCGCGCGGGACGACGTCGACGCGACCGGGACGGGCGCGGCGTCGCGCGAGCGTCGCGCGCGCGCTCGCGACGCGCGCGCCGAAGCGTGGATTCGTCGCGCGAAGCGACATCTCGGTCGCTCGCGCGAGACGCGCGCGATGCAGTGAAGGGCGCGCGAGTCGGTTTCGTCTTTGATGCTACAAGCCGCGGCGCGCGCGCTTAAATTTCCAATTTGGACGCCGTGCGCTCGAACGAGGCGTCGCTCAGCGGCGTTCCACCGTCGCCCGCGCTCGAAAACGCCGCTATCGGCGACACCGTCGCGCCGTCGAACCTCCCGCCGCCGTCAAACTTCCCCGGCGTCTCGTCCACGCTTTGGTCGAGCAGCCAATCGCTCCCGTTCAACGACGCCTCCAATTTCGCCTCCATCGCCGCGATGTCGCTCATGACGCCCATCGACGCCATCTCATTCTTAATCATTATCTCCACATCGCTCACCCCGAGATCGGCGGCGATGTTCTCCGTCTTGACCGTCAATTCCATCGCTCGAACGCGCGTCTCCGCGTCGTCGTCGCCGAGCGCCGCGCGCTTCGCCCTCGCCAGGACGCCTCGCAGCCCGCGCTCTGGGGACGGCGTCCCCAGTTCGCGCATGTACGGCTGCTTCAGCAACGCCGCGACCGTGTCCAGGTCTCCCTTTCGCGTCTCGGGTCGCCGCGCGCGTCGTCCGAGGAGAAACGCGCCGACGAGCGACGCGCCGAAGAGGATCAATTGCGTCGCGCTGATGTCGTCGATTTCGTCGCGGATTTCTTTCGTTTTCTCGCGCAGGCGCGCGCGGGCGTCGTCGGCGACGCTTCGCGCGGGTTTCTTTCGCGTCGGCGCGCGCGCGCGGTCGAAGACGCCCATCGCCGCGCGATCTCAGCGTCGGCGAATGACGACGACGATTGGCGGGTCGGTCGAGATTTTTTACGGCGCCGCCGAGCGAACTCGACGCGGAAACGGGACGAAGGACTCGTGATCGGACTTGTCCTTGCCGGGCAGCGGCGGCGACGGAGGAATCCCAAAGTCGCGAGATCGAAACGCGCGGAATTCGCGCTTGATGGCGGCGTACGGTTTGTTCTCCATCGCCCGACGCGCGCGGGGCGGGAGACGGGATAAAACGTCGGCGTCGAAGGAGGCGCACAGCTCTCGCGCGCACAGGGCGGAGGACGCCGCGCCGGAGGCGCGACACTTTTTGCCGTAGCCGTGGAGGAAACCGATGGCGCCGAGAAGGCGCTCGACGCGGCCGGATGCGATGTCGACGGCGCCGACGGCGTCGTTGAACTCAAACGTCGATCGCGACGGCGCGACGTACGTCACGCACGTCGGCGACGCGACGCGATCGCCGTCGACGACGGCGCGATAGGACGAGAGATCGTCGCTCGGTGCGTCGACGGCGACGCATCGTGGTTCGACCCGGTCGTCGGATTGTGAGTCGTCCAATCGCGCTCGTTTGACGATCGCGCGTTTCAACGCGAGAGCGACGACGCGTTTCGTCTCTTCGGCGCGCTCTTCGCGAACGTTTGGAATGGACACGCAGATCGACCGTGGCTTGATCGCTTCGCGCGCGACGAGGCGCATGAGCGTGCCCTGTAAACCATGCATCTGCCAGCGACACATTTTATCCGAACAGCTCAAACAAAACGATGGCGCGCCTCTGCCCGGCTTCCATCGCACGGCGCCGACTTCTTGCGTCGGGCGATCGCGTTCGGGATCCGCGCCGCCGCCGCCACCGCCGCCACCGTTCATGTCCGTCAATATTTTCGCACCCGTCACCCCCGCACCTCCGCCCGCACCCCCCGTCGTCTTCGCTCGCTTCACCGTCGCCGTCGAAGCCTCCGCGCCGCCGTCGCCCCGCCTCGCCTCGCTCGGCAACTCGAACACGCTCGCGTCGCCGCACGGCGACTGACTGCAATACGCGTGCACCTCCACCCCCGCGCGCATTCGCACCCGATTCCCAGCGCCTAATATCTCATCCCACGCCGTCTCTTCGTCGCACCCAGCGCCGCGTTCGCGCGTCACCTCGAACACGCTCGCTCGTCCGTCCCTCGCCTCGGCGTACTCGCGCTGCAACCACCGCGTCAACGCGCGTCTCGCCAACACCTCCGCGTGACAGTCCCCGATCGCGCCCCCGTCGCGCGCGCGGTTCGCCATCGGCACGCACTTCGTCCCCGTCGCGAACGCCGCGACGTAGCACGTCCCTCGCGCGCTCGCCGCGTCGTTTCGCTCGACGATGCAAAAAGCGCACAGCGTCGTGTACGCATCCTTCGACGTTTTCTCGCGTCCGCGCGCGTCGTACGTCGCCAGCGCGCACGCGCGCACGACTGCGGCGACGCGTTCGACGTCGTCGACGTCGTCGACGGCGTGCGCGCGCATGCGCGCGCGCGAGACTGCCGACGCGCGCGCGCGCGTCCTCAAAACGCGACGCTCGAGTCGACGCGATGCGCGCGTCCGCGCGCGTCGCGAGCGCGCGCGCGATCGTGAAGCGCGAGCGCGACGCGCGATCGACGCGCGCGCGCGCGTTCGTGCCGCCCATCGTCCCGAATCCGCGCCAGGGCGACGACGACGCGAATGCTGACGCGGCACCGACGCTGCCGAACATCGAACGCGCGCTGGCGCCGCACGGATGGGCGATCGGCGCCGAGCGAGGGTACGACGACACGCCGCACGCGTTCAAGATATTCAAAGTGCGCGATGGGCATCACACGCTGGAACAGCTGCAAGAGGCGCTGTACGTGAGCGACGAACGAGGGTGTCGGATACGACGCGAGACGCAGTCGTTGTTTTACATGTGCTGCGATGGCGTGCGGTGTCGGTTGAACGAGGGGAAGAAAGAGATCGTGGTGGAGATGCCGTGTGATTTGGACAGCGTGGGAGCGTACGTGGCGAAGGCCAAGGTGATTGAGGACATCATTAAGAGTTCTCAAAAGAAGAGGGCTTCGTGAGCGGGCGGCGAGGTTGTAAAACATTCAACATTTTTCTAAAATATGCGTGGTGGCTAATCGATCGTTCGTTCTTTCGTTCTTTCGTTCGTTTTCTCGTTCGTCCGTCCGTTTTTGTTACTAGGTGATCAACGACTCGCGCTTCCTCGGCTAGAACGCCGCGGCGTTCGGCGGGGTGTCGGGGTTGGCACGGCGACGGGCGCTTTGCTCGCGCTTCGCGTGAGACGAACGGCCTCGTCGGCGAGCGATTGCGCGTTCTCATCGTTCCAATCGTCGTCCATGCTCAATCTGGGCGGATCGTATTGCGACGCGGGTTCTTGCGAAGCGTGAACCTCGTCCCATGGCATCTCGTCCACCAAAGACTCGGCGTTTTCGGGCACGCCCGTGAGTGCTCTCGCGCGCGACTTCAACGACGCGATGATCGAGCGCGATCGATCGTCTCGCGAGCCACAAAATCGCTCCAAATCGCGCGACGCAACCGAAATGCGATGGATGCCTGGCGTTTGCGCCGCTAACGTCACCGAAACATTTTCGATCGGCACGCGCGCGACGTAGACGCCGTTGTCCGCGTCGTAATGTTGGAACTCCAAATTTCGCAAAACGAGCGGCGGTCCACACTCGTGCCGCGCTTCGGTGAATAACTTCGTGGATGGCATCCAATCATCCGCCTTGACAAAGCTGTCATCGTCGTATCCAGTAATCTCTACCGCCAAAAGGTGCGGACGCGCCGCGTTCGGAGTCGTCGAATCGAGGACGGATGAATCAAAGCAAAATATCCATTGCGACAGTCGACCGCGTTGTGTCGATCGTGGAGGCCCGCAGTGTAAAGTACACGCCACGGCGTCGAATTCTTTGCGCACTAGACCCGATCGCGACAAGTCAGCCAAATCCACGGCTGCGCGCACGCTCAAGCAGCGCCATTCATGCTCGCTGTGCTCGAGTTTTTGCGCGGCAATATCTTCCTGCGGGATCGGGGTCCAACGCGTGTAGCGCGTGGTGGATAAACTTAACTCGCCCTCGATAAACGCGTTCGCGCGTGGTTTGATTGCCGTCACCGCAAACGACTGTCCTGGCTGCGCCGCATCGACGAGTGCTTCGTCCGCGTCCCAAATCGTAAGAATCGCACTCGTCGATCCGCGGGTGATCGGCCCTCGATATGATTCGTGCTTTGACGACGGCATGAAGCCGACAACGTTCAGACGAAGAACCGCGCTCGTACGACGATCGTATAGATTCTTCTCTTGAAGCGCCTCGCGAATCGCTCGCTCTTGATCGACTTCGCTGCCCCAACCTCCGATGCGATTGTGCATTGCGTCTTGCAACTCGTGCAAGACGCTGTCACGAGCGCGCTGCCACTCAGCATGCGCTCGACGCTCAGCGATTTCGCAACGCAATACGTTCTTGTCTGCATCCCTACGTTCTTGATGCATCATGGGATACGCGTGTCGGACATGAATCAACATACGCGGCACGACGCCGCCGTCGGGCACCACTGAACGCAGGGGTATCGTGAGATTGTACGTGACGCGTCCCAAAGCCGCATCCCACGGCGCGAGCCGCGCGCCGTTCACGTGCAGGCATACGTACGCCATCTCTGCATCGTCCGACAGTGGTGACACCGCATCCGTGACACCTCGTAGCTCGGCACCGACAACAAATATTTTGTACCCGACGCGCAAGCGTCCTTCGCGCACCGCTCGCGTAAGCTTCGCGTCCAGCCGCGCGCGAACGCTATACCATCCATCCGAAATTTCGATTTCTGACATCGTAGGTACATTACCGATACCGGAAGCGGTCGTCATCGATCGAATCGCGCTCACGACGTACACTGCCGGCGCGCCTGGGTTTTCATCCTTTTCTAAAATCCTCCTCACGTGCGGTCGCTCCGCGCGGTTAATTTCGCGTTCATACTTGTACAACATGCGCTGCAGCACGGCGGATTCGCTCAAGACGCCGAAAGCATACTTTTCTGGAAACGCTCGCGCCATGCATGCTTGTGTCCACACGATCCACTTGTACGCATTCGCCACCCACTCGTTCGTCAGAGACGCGTCGCTCGCGCCGGCTTTAATCATCAACTCGCGCATCTCTCGCCAACCAACCAGGCCGCGTTCGACGCTTGGCAAGCGCAATGACTTCGCGGTATCGGCGTTGAGCGTCGCGACGCACGTGTCGACGAACGCTGGGCGAACTTGAAACGGGAGCAAATTATTGAAGAATGTGCAGAGCGGCGCTCTCATGCCCATGCGAACGCGCGCGGCGAATAAGTCGTGCACGGCAACACCCACGGACGCACCAGTGCCATCGTGGCGCGATCTCTTCGCTTGTCGCGGTGCACTCGCCGCCGTTCGCGCGCCGAGTATTGACATCGGCGGCGTGAAAGCCGTCGTGCTCTTCATCGGCGGCGTGAACCCGGGCGCCTTCGATGGCGCCTTGCGAACCGCCGGGAGCGACTTCGGCGTCTTGAACGACGGCTGCGGGAACGCCGCACGCACTGGCGTGTTTTCATTCCCGACTTCCGCGAGAAAAGCGCGCGACTTCTTCAACGCCGCCTCGCTCAGCTCTAAAGTCGCGCCCGCGGCGGTCTGGAACACCAAACCTCCGCCGCCGCTCGCCGCGGGCGGCGTTGCGGCGGCGGCGCTCGGTCGCTCTCGACCAGACGACGACGGGTCGTTTTCATCAACGTCCGCAAACATCGCGCGCGCGCGTCGTTTTGCGTCTTCAGACACCGCGATGCTCGCACCACCGCCGGTTTGAAAGACCAAGCCCTTGGGCGCCGCCGACGTAAACACGCCCCCGCTCTCCGCTCTCGTCGTCGCCGGCGTCTCGATCGCGGCTCGAAACGTGAACGCGTCTTCGTACGCCTCGTCGTCGTCATCAAATCTAGGTTGCTCGTCGGTTCGAATCGCGCCGTTCGCGCGCGCGATGACGCTCTTCCCACTCGCCGTCGTGAGCGTCACCGAATCCGGCGCCGGCGCGTCTAAATTCGCGTACGGCGTCGCCGATCCCGCCATGTGTCGTTGCATGATCACGAACGGGCTCTGCGCCATCGCCGTCGCTCGCGCGCTCGGTCCCGGCGCCGACGCCGGCGCCCGTCGCCGACTCACCGGCGTCACCGCGTCCGCGTCGTCGTCCTCGTCTCTCAAATACATGAACCCCTTCCCTCTCGCGCGCCGCGCCGCCGCCGCCGTCTCCGGCGTCGTCCGCTGCGTCTTCGGCCACGCCGGCGTGTGCGCGAACGGGTTCCCGCACCTCGCGAGCGCGCCCACGCTCACTCCCGGCGACGGCGCCGGCATCGCCCCGAGCCCACTGATCGACGGACTCTCCCTCGCGCCTCGCGCTTCGTCCGCGTCGTCCGCGTCGTCCGCGTCGTCCGCCGTCCTCACCGCCTCGTCGTCCCGCACCTCCGTCTCCGGCACCACTCGCCCCGACCGTTCCATCGAGTCTTTCGCGCCCCTTCCCGCGTCGCCGTCGACCTTTTCGCGCGTCTTTTCCGCCTCGGCGTCTCGCGCGCGTTCGAACGCGTCGACAGCTCCCGCGCCGTTTGAATCTCTCCTCGAGTTCGTCGTCGCCGTCGTCGCCGCTCGCGCCCGCGCGACGTACGCCGCGCACGCGGGCTCATCGCCGTCGTCGAGCGCGCCGAGCGCGTCGCACAGCGGCGTCGCGCGCGTCGCGCGCGTCGCCGCATCGTCGTTCGGTCGCGCGTCGTTCGGTCGCGGCGCGCGCTCGACGTCCCAGCGCGCTTCGCTCGCGCGCGCGCGGCGCCGCGCGACGAGGCTCGGCATCGCGCGTCGGCGGCCGCGCGCGCGCGCGGCGCGAGGCGCGCGCGACGGTGTGCGGCGTCACAGCGCGGTGCGCGCGGATTCGATGCGCGCGACGCTCGCGCGAAGCCTCGTCGCGCGCGCGGCGCGCCGCGCGCCCGGACGCGCGCGGTCGCGACGCGCGATGTCGCGCGCGCGATCCGCGAGCGACGCGGGCGCGGAGGCGCTCGCGGAGGCGCTCGCGAGGCACGAATCGCGCGCGGCGCGATTGTCGTTCGCGGAGGAAGCGCGCGTGATTCTCGACACCAACGGCTGCGGCGCGCTGTCGACGCTGGGAAACCAACGCGCGGGCGTCTTGGCGGGGTTCCCGTGCGGGAGCGTCGCGGCGTACGCGAGCGATGAGGACGGGCTGCCGATCTTCGCGCTGAGCGCGCTGTCGCAGCACGCGCGAGACGCGAGGGAAAACGGAAAGGCGACGCTCACGGTGACGCGCGCGGAGTTCGAGGACGTGAGCGACGGGAGAGTGTCGATGAGTGGAATCCTGACCGAGGTCGACGCGGGCGAGGCGACGGCGCGGGCGCGAGCGCGGTACCTGGCGCGGCACCCGGGGGCGTTTTGGGTCGATTTCGGCGACTTCGCGTGGTACAAGATGACCGAGGTCGTGGCGATTCGCATCGTCGGAGGGTTCGCGCGCGCGGGGAGCGTGACGGTGGAAGAGTACGCGAATGCGCGACCGGATCCGGTGGCGGCGTTTTCGGCGCCGGTGTGCGGGCACATGAACGCCGACCACGGGGACTCGCTTCGCGACGTGGTGAAGCACTACGTCGGCGTGGACGTGGATTCGGTCGAGATGCGCTCGATCGACGCGCTCGGGATGAACTGTCGCGTCGTCAAGGATGGCGAAAAGTACGCGTGTCGCCTACCGTTCGAAAGCGCGGCGACTGGGCGCAAAGAAGTGAAGGATCAAATCGTATTGATGACGCGAAACGCCGCGGCGGCGGCGAACGCGCAGTAAAATCGACGTCCTCCGGCGGCGACGTCGAGCCTCGCGATCGACATCGACGCTCCATCACCGAAGCGACGCGCGTCACCACCTAATCTTTATGTTTATCGCCACACCGCGACGATTCGTTTCCATCCGCGCGCGCCTTCGCGCGTTCGCCCCGCGTCGCGTCGCCTCACACCGCGCCCTCCGCCGCGCCCTCGCGGTGCATGCCCGTGTCGTTCGTGTATCAAAAGTCGTCTCGATCCAAACCTCGCGCGGGCGCCGACGTCTGCGAGATCAAGTGCAAGAAGCTCAGCTGCGCGATACAAAAGTGCATCTCCAGACTGCCCGCCACGCGGTCGCGCACGAGCGCGTCCACGGTGAACTTTGACGCGTGCGCGCCGGCGATCGAGCGCTACGACGCGTGCTGCGCCGCGGCGAGGGCGGCGGAGGCGCGAGGACGCGATGACGACGACGCGAAGCGTCGCGAGTGAAGCCCGGAGGCTGGGTTCGAGTCGGACGCGCGCGGCGCGGCGGCGAAGCGTCGCGAACGCGCGATGCGCGACGCGAGGTTCGAGCGGGCGGCGCGCGGTGCGGTCGCGATGGAAGGCGACGCGCGCGGCGGGCGACGCGAGCGACGAAGACGACTCGGGAAGGTTTATCAACGACGACGCGTTTTCGGCGCTCGGCGGGTTGAAGAAGACGAAGGATCCGTTCGCGGCGAACGCGGCGCGGGAAAGACCGGCGGCGAGCAAGGCGCGCGGTGTCGGTGGATTCTCGAAAGCGGGCGCGGAGACGGCGAGTTTGCCGACGACGCGCGACGCGGATGTGATTTTGAAGCGTTTCGACGAGACGCAGCGGCGCGAGGGAGCGGAGGCGGCGACGACGGCGTGTGAGCGACCCGCGATGGAACGAGCGACGAGAGCGCTCGCGTCGCGCGCGTCGCGCGTCATGCTGGGCATATGCGCCGCGAGCGCGGAGGAGGGATTGGCGGCGCTCAAGACGTGGACGGCGGAGTTGGGACTGCCGAAGGGAAAATTACACGGCATGGATAAGGATGGTATCCCAGTGGATCCGCCGAAAGGGGCGGTGTTCATCAAGTACAACTCACTTTCGGGAGATGCGTACATTTCTGGCTACGGTGGGACTTTTCGTGGGGTTTTGTTCACCCCCGAGCTCGACGACGGGGCGTTTCGCCAATACGGATATTTACCGCTCGACGTGTTGCTCTGATCTTGTAGACAAATCTCTAGTACGGCTAAGCTAAATCGCAGTCACGATAGATTGTTACCAGAATGTTTCGCGGTAATCCTTGAGGAACTTGCCGAACACAGGCGGCCACGCTTGCGGCGGTTCGCTGAAACCTTCAAACACCGGCGCGAGAACGCGCGCCGCGGCGTCTTCCTCATCGATGGGCGTCTGGAAACCCTTCTCTTTCGCCAATCTCGCCGCTTTTTCCAGTGGATTCTCGTCGTTAATCCAACCGGTATCGATTGAGTTCATATAGATGCCATCTTCCGCGAAGTCTTTCCCCGACGTCGCGCTCATCATGTTCAACGCCGCCTTCGCCATGTTGGTGTGCGAGTGCGTACTCAGTTTCGCCCGAGCGAATTGGCCTTCCATAGCGGAAACATTGATGACAAACGCCGCGGCGTACTCGACCCCAGCCTCTTTATCGACAGCGACGGTCTTGGCCATCAATGGACGAAGCTTGCCGTTCAGCACGAAAGGTGCGGCGGCGTTCACCGCGAGCACTTCGAGCAACTCTGGAGTCTCAATTTCGCCAAGCTTCATCGTCCACGAGTTTTTCGTCCTTAAATCCACCTGCTGCCCGTTGACATCGAGCGCGCCTTCAGGGAAGTGTTCGTTGGACTCATCGGCGTCGGAAGCGATCAGTTGGAGCTGCGACATTGCGGCTGAGGGCGCCATCCATCCAGCTTCTTTAAACTTATCGCCCTGTCGCCAATCGCTCAGCGCCGTGGGCGACGGCGCCTCGGCGTCGGCGCTCGGTAAAAAGTCGCACCGAGCGTTCGCGCCAGCGAGCGAGCGAGTAAACCCCGAGCGCGCTTCGGCTTGGAGAAGGTGCTTGTAATACGCTGGAGGTCGCCGCACGGTCTGACACGCGTTGTTCACGAGGACGTCCAATCGAGGCAGCGTCGCGAGCAAATGCGCGCAGAGCTTTTCCAAAGCGGGCAAGTCGCGCAAATCCATGGCGAGTATCTGCAGTCGACCGATCCATTGTCCCGCGTCATCTTCTCCTTCGAAGCGCTTCAGCGCGTCCACGGGAAAACGCGTCGTCGCGATCACGTTCGCGCCCGCGCGAAGAAGTTTCAACGCGATGCGATACCCAATCTTCACGCGCGCGCCCGTCACCACGCAAAACTTCCCTCGCATGTCCGCCGTCTGCGACCGCTTTTCCCAATTCAACTCGGCACACTCCGGACACAACGCTGCGTAAAAGTGATGCATCTTTCGAAATCGCGACTTGCACACGTAGCACGACCGCAATAAATTGAACTCCTCCGCCTCGCCGTTTTCGCTCGCCGCGATCGACGTCGCCGAAGCGCTCGCGACGCCGTCGGGAATCATCCTCTCCCCCACCCCATCCCCGTTCGCCTCTTGCAACGCGCTCAATCGTTTCAACCTTTCGTTCCGCAGCGTCGTTTGATCCATCTTCGCTCGATCCGCCGCGCGTTCCGCCATCTTTTTCCTATTCCGCTCGCGTTTCGGCAGCTTCGCCGCGACGTACTCCGCGCGAGACATCCCGTGGAACATTTTCCCGTGCATTCGCTCCAACAGCGGCAGCAGCGCTCTGCGCAGCGCTTTATGTTTCGGGTGCTCCAGCACCGCGTTCGCGCGCGCGCGCGCGTCGTCGTCGTCGCCGTCGCCGCCGTCGCGCGCGCTCGGTGCGCTTTTCGTCCCGCTCGCGCCGCCGCCGACATCGCCGCCGCACGCCGCGATCACGCGCAGCGCGCGCGCGAGATCGTCGCTCGTGAACCCCCGCCACGCGTCGAGCGCGTCGCCGTCGAGCGCGCGCGCGTCGTCGTCGAGCGTCGTCGTCATTCGTCCGCGCGACCGCGAGTGCGGCTCGCCGATGGGGCGCCGCGCGTGACGACGCGCGCGATGTCGTACGCGAAATCGACGCGCCCGACGCGGTTCTTAAGGGTGTGCCCGCTTCGCGCGCGCGACGAGGCGCGCGCGCTCGCCGAGGGCGCGGCGCGCGAGGCGGTGGAAGTCGACGCGCGGGACATCGACGCGAAACGCGCGGTGACGTTCGAGTTCGCGCGCGTGGAAGACGCGAAGGCGGCGCTCGAGCGCCTGCGCGGAGGACGCACGCGCGCGTCTGTGTTCGGCGCGGGCGTCGCGGACGGCGAGACGGCGCTCGCGTGTGGGTACAGCGCGCGGGCGAGCGACTCGCGAGCGCCGGAGCGCGAGCGAACGAAGGCGTCGCGACGGTCGTCTGTCGAGGGACTGACGCTGATCGAGAATTTCGTCACGGTGGACGAGGAAAGAGCGTTGGCGACGCTCGCGGCGACGTCGGGGGACGAGACGCGGTTGGCGCGGCGCCGGGTGAAACATTTTGGGTACGCGTTCGATTACGGCACGCGAGACGCGAACTTGAAGGTTGTCGACGAGATTCCTGAGCTGGCGATGGAAGTGTTGCGGAGGCTTCCGCGCGAGACGCCTGGGTATGAAGGCGCGATGCGGTGCGACCAGGTGACGGTGAATGAGTATCCTCGAGGCGTCGGCTTGGCTCCGCACGTGGACACGCACTCGGCGTTTGGCGACACAATTTTATCGCTCTCTTTGCTCGGGGGGACGGTGATGGAATTTAGGACGAGCGGGGAAGCGCATCGGGCGATTTATCTTCCGCCTCGGTCATTGCTAGTCATGCATGGTGAATCGCGGTACCGATGGCAGCATTATATACCGCATCGGAAGTTTGACACTCTCGAGGGCGAAGCCGCGCCGACGCCTCGAGACGATGTGCGGCTCTCGTACACTTTTCGCGAGCGGAGAAGTGGACCATGCGAGTGCGCATTCCCGTTGCAGTGCGATTCGAGGGATGGCGCGCAGTCAAAGTGTAGCAAACGTAAGACGGGTAAGACCCAGGCGTTCGCAGAGCTCGTGGGAGAGTCGGGAGATAGCTTTTAGTTTTGTGTAGTTTACAGATGTCCTAGTTGAAATCTCGCGCGAGACTAAAGTGAAAACGCGCATTTCCTTGATCATTTTTCGCGTAATCGAAGCGAATTGGTAACCCGCCGGTCTCGAACATACCTGCAACGCCATAACTGTATCCGCTTCCAGGCTTGCCGCGCGTGCCCGCGGGATCGCCGAGCACCGAACCGCCGCTGTGCAAATCGCTTCCGTAATCGAAAAACGCCGCGCCGGTAATCGTGGGGGTGACCGGCACGCGCATCTCGGCGCTACCGACGACGTACTTGCGCCCCGTACCGATGGCACCGTCGTTATATCCACGAACGCTCGACGTCCCACCGATAGCGAAGGCTTCGTAAGGAGGCAAATCGCCGACGACAGATCCGCCTTTGGAACTCAAAACGAGCTGCACCGGCCCGGGCAGGCTACCCACCGACAGCAAGTTGAAGGATCGCTTGGCTTTGGCAACCATGCGTGTGTAGTTGAGCCACTGCGGCTGTACAGGGAGCGCCTGCTCGGCGCTTAACATGAGCTGCGCCGCGTTTGGTCCGCCGTAAGTGAAACGCATTTGCGCCGCCAACGCGGTGTCGCATTTCGTACCGCTAAACGTCACCGGGGCACCGTAAGCGTCGAAAAGAGAGTGATTCCCGTCGTTATCTAACACCCCGGTTCGTTTGAAATCCACGGAAAACATCCCATTCCATCCATTCAGCAGCGGTCGCGAGTGTTCGACCGACGTCTGAAGCCTTTGTAACGACATTTCGCTCAAGCCCGGGGACGTGATGTCGGGTTGGTCGCCGTCGACGTTTGTCGAGTTGACACCGTGTGTAGATCGCATACTACTGCTCTCACTACGCACTGACATCGCTCTGGACGTGCGCGTCGGTCCGAACCCTACCCAAGGGTCTTGGTACTGCAAATTCACTTGTGGACGCACGACGGTGAGACCTCGACCTCCTTTTCGCGGCGTCGCCTCGACGCCGAGGTTGAGCATCTTGCCTTGACCGAACAAGTTCGTGTGAAAGGCGCTAAAATGCCCGGCGATGCCACTAAATATGCCCTCAGATAAGCCCCTGGCGGACATGCCGCCCCCGCACGTGACACCCTTCATCGACTTTTCTTTAAGCGACACCAACAGCGTGCGCTTGCCGAGCGGTCCAGGTTTCGGTAACATGTTGATTTGTGGCTCGCCGAATCGCGGATTTTGCGCGCGAAATCGGTCGATGGTCTCGCGCACGCGCATACCATTCAAAACTTTGGTAGTCTTGATGTTTTCAAAGTACGGCATGACGCTGTCAACCTTACTCAACACCTTGTTTTCCTTCCCCGTCTTGGCGTCGATGGACGGATCGATCTCCACCTTGACGTCATTGATGTCCACATCGACGAAACCGAGACGCAAAACCCCATCGCTCGGTTCTTCCAGCAAAGAAATCCCTTCGATCGAGTCGATTCCTCGCTTACTTTCCGCGTAAGCCTTGAAGTACTCCACCGCGCCAGAGACGTGATTCGAGTTAATCGGCTTCCCCATCATCGGCCGAAACGTCTCCTCCACCACCTTTGCCGGCACCGCCTCCAAACCTTGCAACTCGACTCCGCGCAATATTTCGAACGGCACGACCTCAAATGTCACGCGCATTCCATCTCGAGTGTCCTTCGCGAGCGCACGAACGCTCTTAAAGATCCCCAACTCGCTCTTAATCACGTGGCTCTCCCCGGCGACTTCGCGCGCGCGATAGGAATAATTCGGCTTGAGCGTCATGACCTCCCGTATCGCCGCCTCTTGCGCGGGCGTCGCCCCGACGATATCAAATGCACATATTAACAGCGCTTTATCCACGTCAAACGTCGTCACGTCGACGCCGTGTTCGCTCTTCGCGCTCGAGCGCGGCGCCGGCGCCGCGGCGCCGTTCGCGTCCGCCGAGTCTTTACGCCCACGCGCGATTTCTGCAATCTTACGCCCCGGTGCGACGTTCGAGCGACGCGTAGTGGTGTTCTCCGTCGTCGCGCGCGACGACGCGCTCGCGAGGGCGCCTCGAGAGCGCGCGACGACGCGACGAAGCGTCGATCGCATCGCATCCAGGCTGGGCGTCCGCGCGTTCGCGCGCGGTCCGCGCGGCGCTTCGGCGCTTCGGCGGGCGTCGGACATGGTCGTCGACGATCCCGCTCGCAAAGTGCGTCGTTCGGTGCGCGAGCGGCCGCGCGCGAGTCGCGCGCCGAGTTTTGGCGGTTGGGCGCGCGCATCTTGCGCGCCTGGGCGCGCGCGGCGGTTGAGTCGCGGCAATGACTTCGATTCAGAATAGACGTATTTTACAGGTTCTCGAAAACTAAAGCTTAAAGAGGCGCTCAGTCAGCTGCACCACCGCGCGCGCGCGCGATGGAACTTGAATGTGGCTCGAATGACTCGGTTGTATTGGTCGAGATTCGAGAGAGGCACCGACGTCCGTCGGTCGCCAGACTAGGAGAAATCAACGTGAAGTCGCGCTTGCGCGCGATAATAATAGGGCTTAATTGTCGCCGACTGCTTAGTCTTCCTCGACATTGCGCAAATCGAACATACGCTCGAGTGCGTGCATATTGACGAGGGTCAAAGCGACGGCGGTGGGGTCGGAGCCATCCGAGCGAAGCGCCGCCATCGGGCCGTGCAAAATCTTGTTGATGATGCCCCGGGAGAGTTCCTCGACGGCCTTCTTTTGCTTGTTCGTCAACCCATCGCCGAGCTTGGTCATAGCCTTATCCAATTCCGCGCTACGGATATTTTCAGCCTTTTGACGCAAGCGCTTGATCGTCGGGACGGTTTCCAAGCTATCTCTCCACGCCTCGAAGTTGCGTTGCTCCTCTAATAAAAGCGCTTCAGCCTCAAGACCCGCGGCTTCGCGCTTCGCCTTGTTGATCTCAGCGAGTTCCTTCAGGTCGTCGACGTTGTAAACCAGCGTGTTGGGGTCTTCGCAGCAGTTAGCGTCCACGTTACGCGGCACGGCAATGTCCACCAAGCGACGCTTGCCGCCGACGGCGTCGCCGCACACCGACATCTTGGCCAAGTCGTCCTTGCAAATGATCGGATCGACCGCGCTGGAGGCTGTGAAAATCACGTCATGCTCGCCCGCGAGCGTCAGGAACTGATCCATGAGTTCGATACGCATATTAACCTCCGGGAACTCTTCTGCGAGCGCCTCGGCGCGCGGCTTGGTACGGTTCACGATGGTCATCTCCGTGCAGCGCTTGGACGCCAAGTGCTTGACCAAGAGCTTGGACATCGTCCCCGCACCGACGATGAGCACCCTGACGCCTTCGAACGATTGCGAAGGAAGCTTCATCTGCACCAGCTCAGCCGCGGCGGAAGACACAGACACGGCGCCAGAGGCGATGGAAGTCTCGCTGCGCACGCGCTTCCCGGCGGTGACGGCCGCCTTGAACAACCCAGTCAAGTGGCGACCAAACGCCTTTTCACTTTCACCCATCGCGAATACGCTCTTCACCTGCGCCAAGATTTGTCCTTCACCCATCACAACCGAATCCAACCCACCCGAAACCTTCAACAAATGTCCCGTGGACTCGCGATCCTTGAGCACAAACAAGTGCTCGCGAAGCGACTCCACATCCACGCCCGAGTGCTTCACCATCCACTCCTCGACCTCCTTCAACCCACGCTCGTAGCTCAGCGCCACGACGTAAATCTCCATGCGATTACACGTCGACAGGATCCCAGCCTCCTCGATGTGTGGATACGCGCAAAGCTCCGCCACCGCATCGTTCCAAGCCTCCGCCGGCACCGCCATCTTTTCCCGAATCTCCACCGGGCAGTTGTGAATGCTCAATCCCACCGTCACGATGGACGACTTGCGCTCGCTCTCGTACGCTGCGTTCGACAAAATCACCACCAACCGTCAGTCTCGCGTTCCTTTTCACATTTCGCGCGCGCTTCCTCGCCGTGCATCGCGTCTCACGATCTCCAAACGCCCTCGGCCTCGCTCGGTCGCCCGCGCGTCGGGCAAATCACTGGATAAGCCCGTCGCCGTATCTTCCCCGATCGCGTCTCCGCGCGCGTCCACCGTCGCGCGTCGAGTTTGAGCGCTTCTACGAGACGAACGAAACGAACGAAAACTACACGTACGATTTCCTCCGAGCGCGGCGAGCGCCTCGAGCGCCTTGCTCGAATCCACCACCGCGTCGCTCACCCCCGCCGGACGCAGCGTCACCGCATCGCGTGTCGGGCGTTGCACCTGCATCGGCTTCGTTTGGTCTCCCTGCGGCGTCTCGCTGTCCACGACCGCGCGCAATGCGTGACGAAAGTTTTTCTTCGTCGGTTTTCGCGTCGCGCGGGCGCCGACGGCGATCGCGCGCGGTGCGAGCGCGGCGGACATGGCGACGGTGGCGATGCGATGCGTCGGTCGCGGGATTCGCTCTGCGACGGCGTCACGCGCGCGCGATGCCGATCGGCGCTCGGTCGCGGGCGCTCGGTGCGAGGCGAACGGACGTGCGCCGGCGTCGGCGCGAACTGTCGCGGGTCGCACCGGCGTCGCGCGGGGACGTGTGCGGACACAAAAGCCAGGGTTGGCGCCCGCGTCGTTCCCGTCGGACTAGCTGGATTCATCGCGCATTCGGACATTCGGAACGTGTTTTAGGTGTATTTATGTCTGTATGTAATTATGTACATCTTCGTGATTTTGGTCGTAATCAAACGTGTGCGGGTGCTTTGTGGAATGTCTCTGAAAATATCCTGCGGCGATCGGCGAGATCTCATCTCGAGATCTCGGCTCGCTCGAGCCCGCGAGGGCGTCGACGACGCGGCGCGGCTTCGATGTTCGATGCGGTGCGGTCACAAAACTGAATGCGGATTAAAACTGAATATTGGCGATCTCGCTCGCGGTGGAAGAGACGTCCACGGGACCTGGGAGTAAGACGAGGAAGGCGACGGCGATGAGCGCGAAGGCGAGCGTGGCGCGGCCGTCGTCCACCTCGGTGACGTCGTCCTTGGGCGCGAATTCAGGCGTGCGTTGCGTGAGGACGATGTAAATGGCCCACGGTAACGCTAATGAACTGGCTATGATGCCGAAACTGAGCCCGATGTACGTACCGAGGGAGGTGGCACCCAAGACGCGACGGCCGAACGCCGTTTGCGTCATGCGACCGCCGTCGATGGAACCGACGGGGAGCAAGTTTAGGGCTTGCGTCGTCAGCGCGCACCAGCCTGCGATGAAGTACGGATGCACCATCACACCCTTGGCGCCTGCGTGTAAGAAGAGTTGCGAGATGCCGCCGAGTAAGAGACTAGAGTTGAACAACGCGTTGGGAATGGGAATCAAATCCGGGCTGTCGCCGCCCATGGAGAGCGTCAAGCCGTACACGAACAAGTTCAGGGCAACCATACCTCCCGCAACGGGACCCGCAGCGGCGACGTCGAAGAGATCAGCGCGAGTTTCCGGCGTGCTCTTGATTTGCGTCAGCGTCCCGAACGTGCCGAGCTGGGAGTTCGGGATGAGAAAGGGAATGCCGATTTTAATCTTGCGCATGAAAGCCGCGATTTGATGTCCGACTTCGTGACCGACGCTCGCCGCCATGACGCCGATCGTCACGGGAAGCGCCGATTCGACGTACGCGACGGAGTCAAAGTTCTCCAACCCGGGTGGTAGAGCACCCTCGGGCAGTTCGACGTCGCCGGCTTGTTGCAACCAAGACATCGTCTCCGGCGGGAGCTTGGACACCTCTGCCACCAAGCCGAGCTGCACGGCGGACCCGACGGTGAGACCCATGAGCGCCAATGCGAGAAGATACTGCCATCCCGCCGTGCCCGGACTCGGGCCCGCGCGATCGCTCGGGACGATGAGAAAACTCACGCGCGGACCGTACTTCGAGTCGATGGCGACGTCTCCGCTCGGACCATCCTCTCCCGGCGGTTCTTCAAGCATGAACGCCGTGTACTCGCCGTTGAACATGCGTTCAAGATCGGCTTGCACGGTTTCCCACACCTTGGCGCGCTCGGTGCGCAAGTTACCTTTGAATAATACCCCAGCTCCGTTCATCTCCGCCCCCAAGTTCTCCACGGCGGTGACGTAAAATGTTTGCATGCCAAAAATTTCCTTCTTGATCCGCTCCACATCCTTCGGCGCGATCGCCGCCTCCTCGGGAGACTCCAAGATGTTCACTAACTTACTGAACGACGCCTGGAGCTCGGGATCTTCATCCGCTTTCTTCCCCGACGCCTTATTCTTGCTCGCCCTGGCGCTCAAGTCGTTCAGAACCTTTTCCAACTCCTCGCCTTTGTCTTTCCCCAATCCCTGCCTCTGCGTCTCCGCATTCTTCAGCGCCTCCAGCGCTTGCGGGCTTATCGACATGCCACTCACTCCCTCGTCCGAGCTCCCATCGTCCACCGAAGACGCCGCGTCCTCGTCCGTGGACGGCTGTCGCAGCGTCGCTCGAAACGCCGCCTCTTCCTCCTCCTTCGCCTTCGCCTCCGCCTCGCTGTCGATCCCGAGCAACGCGTCCAAATCGCTCAGCGTCGTCTTCATGTCCACCGGCTCCAAATCCGACGACCCACTCACGTTCGGCGTCCAATCACCGCTCGCGTTCGCGTTCGCGTTCGCGTTCGCGTTCGCGTCTTCGGGTTTCCCCGTCGCCGCGCCGTCGTCGTCCCCGTCCGGCTTTTCGTCCTCCTCCCGCGCCTCGCCCTCGTCCCGGCTGAAGAACTTTTTCAAAAACCGCGCGCGCGTCGCGTCGCCGCGCCTTCGCGCGCCGCCGTCGCGCCGCGCCGCCGTCGCCATCGTCGACGTGGTCGATCGAGCGTCGTCATCTCTCTCGCGCGCCCTCGCGAGTCCATCGATCGCGCGTCGCGGTCGCGCCGCGCGCGTCGCGCACCGTCGCGTCGTCGCGCGACCGCGCGGCGCGGCGAGCGCGCGCATCGGCGCGCGCGCGGTCGTCATCGCCATTCCGCGTCGCCGTCTGACGATGCTGCGGTGCGCGCGCGCGCCGACGCCGCCGACGCCGACGCCGACGCCGACGCCGGCGCGCGGCGCGCGCGCGCGCGTCCGTCGCGCGTCGACGCGCGCGCGCGCGCTCGACGACGACGACGCGCGACGCGATTCGAGATTCGCGAGCGAGGACGAGCGCCGACGCGCCGTCGAGCGGCTCGCGCCGCCGAAGCGCGACGGCGATCGCGCCAAGCCGCGCCTGCGCGAGCTCGGAAAGAAGCGCGCGATGGGATTTACGAGCGGCGCGGCGTCGAGCGGGGAGGCGCGAGAGGCGGCGCGAAGGGCGAGGCTGGAGAGGCGAGACGCGCGAGCGACGCGCGAGTCGAGAGAAATCATGTCGGCGATGCGCGACGCGCTGGACGCGTGGGAGAGCGAGATCGATGGGATGACGGATTTCGCGCGCGCGAGCGTCTTGGAACAGGCGTCGACGGCGACGGAGATGTTCGAGAGGCTTCGAGACGAAGGGTTCGGCGCGGTCGAGAGCGCCTTCGCGGTGATGAGCTGGATGGACGACGCGATCGAGGACGCCGCGGCGCGCGCGGACGAGGACGCGGCGACGTCGACGTCGACGTCGAAGGAACGGGTCGAGGACGCGTCGAAGGCGTCGAAGTCGAAAACGGCGCCGGACGGCGTCGTCGGCGCGCTCTCCGACGCGCTGAGACAATGGTTCGCGATAGACATCACAGAGTTGGAGGATGGTCGCAAATCGATCGTCGTCAACGCGAGCGCGGAGTTTTTAGCGGTTTTCATTCTGCTTCTCGTCGCGTCGGCGCACTTTGGCGGTGAGTTAGTGAGCGACTTCTTGGCGCCCGACCCGCTGCTGCGGTGAGCTCGGAACGAGTTCGGGAACGAGTCGCGGACGATGAATGAGTTGGGAATAGCGTGCGTTTAGAATCGCGCGAGTTTAGCATCGACGATAGCAGCGGTCGACCCGACGCGGTTGTAACGCACGACGACGACGACGACGACGCGCCCGCGGCGCCAGCAGCGCCGCACATCGCGACGTCGAGATGTCTCGTCGCGCGGTCGACGCCGCGCGCGACGACCGAGTCGTGTCGTGCGATGACGACGTCGACTCGCGTTCGCTCGCGTCCGATCCGTCGCGCGCGTCCACGTCGCACGCGGCGACGACGGATTTCGCCGTGCTCTTGCACCCGACCGCGCACTTCATCCTCGTCGCCGCGGCCACTATTGGCTCGCTCGCGCTGTACGGCGTCTTGCAAGAGCGCGTGATGACGATTCCGTACGCGCGCGAGCGCGGTGAGAGCGTGGCGCTGGGCCGTGGCGATGGCGGCGACGGCGGCGCGTTGGCTCGGGCGTTGCGAGGGGCGTTCACGCGCCGCGGCGAGACGAGCGCGGCCGAGGACGCGCCATCGAAGGAGGACGTATTCACGTGCAGCATGTTTCTAGTTTTCATGAATCGCTGGGTCGCGCTCGCGTCCTCGGGGGCGTTGGCGATGGTGACGGGATGGGGCGGAGGCGCGACGCGCGGCGGCGCCAAGGATTACGCCGCGGTGTCCTTTAGTAATCTCGTCGCCACGGTGTGTCAGTACGAGGTGCTGAAGTACTTGACGTACAGCGTGAGCACGCTCGCTAAGACGATGAAGGTGGTGCCGGTGATGATTTGGGGACAGTTTTTAGGAGAGAAGAAATTTACGTCGCGAGAATACTTTGACGCGGCGGTGATGACGTTCGGATGTTTCGTCTTCGTCGCCAATCGTGGTTGGCGCAGCGCGGTGCAGAAGCGATACGAGGGTGAGTACGACGAATCGTCCTTGGAATGGGCCGCCAACGCCGGTTTTCTGATATTGGCTGTGTACTTTGTCTTCGACGGCTTCACGTCGACGTTTCAACAAAAGATGTACCGCCGAGATGGCGTCACGGTTACGGCACAAGTATTCTTCACGTCATTTTTCACAACCGTATTCGGGTTCGCTTGGCTCGTCATCACCGACCAGCTTTCGCCCTCGATTCGGTTCGTGCACGACCACCCAGCGATCGTTGGCGACATTTTATTATTGAGCTGCGCGTCCACCGTCGCGCAATTCAGCATCGCGTACACCATCAAGAGCTACTCCGCCGTCATCTTAGCCTCCATCATGACGTTCCGCCAATTCCTCAGCGTCCTCATCAGCTGCTACGTGTTCAGTTCGCCGCTCAACGTCGTGCAGTGGCTCGGCATCTTGCTCATACTCGCCCCCTTGACGTTCAAGCACGTCGCCTTCGCGAATTGGGCCGAATCCGCGCACCCGTCGTCGTCCAAATCCGACGACGATCGCTTGAACGCCCTGTAATCCACGCTCTCTCGCGCCCGCGTTCGCCTCGAATCGCGCGCGCGCCGTCGCCATCGCTCTCATCCGTCGTCGTCCGGCGTCGTCGTTCGAGATTCGTCGTTCGAGTCGCGTCCCTCGGCGCGGCGTCTTTGAATCCCCGTTCGAGCTGTCGGTGCGACATCGATCGTCATCATCGGACGCGTCGCGTCGCGCGCGGCGCGCATGTCCATAGCTGCGTGGTCCATCGCGCGCGACGCCGCGACCGCGTTCGCCGCGCGCGACGCCCTCGTCCCGATCGACGACGCCGCGCGCGCCGCGTTCGCCGAACTGCGGTCGCAGCGCTGCGAAGATTTGCTCGAGCGCGCGTTTCTCCGCGCGTTCGAGCGCGCGCTGCGCGACGACGCGCTCCCGCGATGGCGCGAAGCGTGCGCGATGCCGTCGTCGATCGACGCGGGCGCGCTGGAGCGGACGAACGCGGAGGAGAGGGACGAAGAGGAGGAGGAGACGCGCGCGCGCGCCGAGGCGTGGACGCGAGCGGAGGCGGCGCCGGCGACGACGGCGTTCGCGGAGTGGATCGAAAGAGGGCGCGAACGCGCGCGAGCGTTCAGCGCGGGCGTGCGGGGGGTGAGTGAGGACGATGACGCGGTGCGGACGTTCGAACGGGCGTTCGATGCGATGGTGGGAGGAACGTGCGCGGCGCGGGGACCGCCGCGGTTGTCGGCGATTTTGAGCGCGTGGTACAGAGCGAGAGCGCGGGAGTTTGATCACGCCGTGCGTAAGAGGTGGGGGGAGACGAGCGATGATGACGAGAACGATAGGATGGAGACGAGCGTACTCGAGCGGCAGAGCTCGATCGGGGCGGATATAGCGAGTTGTGGCGAGGTCATGGGGAGGGCGTGGGCGGCGGAGACGAGCGCGATGGGCGAAACGTTGGCGCGATGTCACGCGTCGTTGGGACGAGTGGCGGAAAATGCGGCGGCTCGGGCGTTAGGAGAGTGTGTGAAGCGACATGTCATTCGTCGCTGTCGCGGTGCGTTCGATGCGCCGAAGCTGTGGCCGACGTTACGATGGGTTCGAGCGGTGCCGCTCGAGTTTTTCAAGACGGCACTGCGATTAAAGCGCGGCGACGGCGCGGCAATCGAGTCTTGGCGCGGGCGATTAGAATACACCGTGCACGAACACCTCGGCGCGCTGCGCATTCACGAGCTGTTCGACATCATTGTCGACTATCCTGACTCTTTGCCCGCGATTACGGATTTGCGCACGTGTTTACAAAACACGACGCTACACGCGGCGCTCGTGGACTCGTTCGTCGACGCGATGCGGTCACGTTTACTCCACGCCGGCGCTTCGACGGTAGACATCGTGCAGCAGTACATCGGTACGATCAAAACTCTGCTCGAGCTTGACCCTTCGGGCGTCGTCCTCGAACTCGTGAGCGGGCCCGTGAAGGAATACTTGCGCGAGCGCAAAGATACCATTCGCTGTGTTGTGACGATGCTCACTGATGACGGCGGTGAAGACGGCGGCGAAGGCGGCGAAGGCGCACTTTACGTTGAGCTCGGTCGTCTCGCACGAGGAGAAAGCATAGAAATCGCCGAGTCGAGCGTGCCAGCGCCGAATCCAAACGCCACTGTGAGCGGAACAGACAACTTGGACCGAATGGACAGCATCACGGCTGAGATGGTCGCCATCGCCGCCGGAGCGAACGATGACGATCTAGCCGACGGTGTGCAGTCAACACAGCAAGTTCTGTCGGGCTGGGACGCATGGGAGCCCGAGCCCGTGGAGACGGAGGCCGCGGCGAGTCGCGGACGTCGACGCAAAGCGGGAGACATCATCGGTCTTCTGGTCGGCATTTACGGCTCAAAGGAACTCTTCATCAACGAGTATCGTACCATGCTCGCGGAAAAACTATTGAGCAAGTCGAATTACGATACTGAGCGTGAAATGCACGCGTTGGAGTTGTTGAAGCTTCGATTCGGTGAGACGAGCTTGCACAACTGCGAAGTCATGCTCAAAGATTTCGCCGACAGTAAGCGCGCCAACGCCAACATCAAGACGCGTCCGACGACGGGTACTCCGTCCGCGAAGGACAGACGCACGAGTGATATTTTGATACAGACGCCCGTTGAGGCGACGATCGTGTCATCGTTGTTCTGGCCCGCGTTCTCGACCGATTTGACCGATTTCAAACTCCCCACAGAGATTCAAGAACACATGGATGCGTACGCGAGACGATATCATCAAATCAAGGCGCCGCGTAAAATGGAATGGAAGGCTTCTCTTGGTACGGTGGTCATGGACGTCACGCACAACGATCGAACGTTCGAGGCGAGCGTGAATCCCCTGCAGGCGGCGATTTTGCATTACTTCCAACGAGAGAAAGTTTGGCGAGCGAATGATTTAGCGAACGCCTTGGGCGTGAGCGTGGACGCTCTGCGCAAACGTATAGTCATTTGGATGAACAACGGCGTGCTCGTCGAGCGAAAGGAAGGGCATGTCATATCATACGCGCTCGCGGAACCTTCGGATGAAGTCGACGCCATGGATGGCGTACACGACGACGATGAGCACGTCAGCGGCGTCGCGACGGCGGAGGAAACCGCCGCGGCGGGAATGATGGTGTACGAGCAATACATCATGGGTATGCTGACCAATTTCCCGAGCCTACCGCTCGATCGCATCCATAATATGCTGAAAATGTTCGTCGTCGAACCTGTGTACGATAAAACCGTGGCAGAGCTCGAGGGTTTCTTGTTAGAACTCGTCGCGCAGGATAAACTCGCGATGGATGGTTCGGCGTTCGCGAAGAAAAAGTAAATAGTGATCACGACGGATCCGCGTTATAGATAATACAACAGATTAGCAACATATACGATGCGTCGCAGCGGGCGGGCGTGTGTGCGTGGTCGTCAACCTGTGCTTCTATTATTTTTTCATGATTTTCTTGTTTGTTGCTTCTCGAGGCTCGCTCTTCGGCTTGCTCGCCTACTTGTCGTCCAACACCGGGAAACCCTTCATCTCCTTTATTTGCCTCAACTGGTCTTCGTTCAAGTTCTCTTTGATTTGACGCCCGATTTGCGTCTGTTCGAGCGCTAAATCCAAGCTCCATTCGCTCGGCGACGGCTTTTCGTTTTGACTCGGCGGCAAGCGGCTCAGCATGACCTCGTAAAGCATCTTCCCATCCATGATGATCGGAAAGAAGTGCGGCTGTCCATCGCTCTTTGTCTGCGTCTCCTTAAAGTACACCAAGCACGGAAATCCCGGCCACCAGAACTCCCAATTCGTGATGGTGTCGTACGCCCAGCGATTCTCCCCGCCGCCCTGCAGTTTATTATCGCCGCTCGACGCCACGTCCGTCGCCAGCGCCGCCGAGTCATCCGCCCCCGGTTCGATGAACACCACCTCCAGATCCGTTCGCGTGAACCGAAATCGCACGCGCGACGCCTGAAACGCGAGAAATCCGCCCAGGACCCCGTGCACCAAGAACTGCGTCCAGAGGTGCAGCGCCGGTCCCGTGAGCAGCGCGACGCCGAGCAGCACGCCGCCGACGCGATAGTCCCCCGGCACGACCACGACGTCGTCATCGAGCGACGACGCGCGCGTCGCGACGCTCGCGCGCGCGCGCGCCGCCGTCCTCGGTCGGATCGATTCGATTTCGATCGTTCGCCGAACGCCAACCGTCGCGCGTTTGAGCGCCACCGCGTCGCGCGCGCGCGCGCCGCGCCCCGTTCGACGCGCGCACGCGTTCAAGGGCGCGCTCGCGCGCGCGAGTGCGGACGCGCAGCGCATGGTTCGCTCGCGGACGCGCGATGCGCGGCGAGATGTGCGGCGCGGTCGGTCGGTCGCCGTCAGTCCGCGACGCGCGACATGGCGTCGCGCGGCGCGGCGATGGCGCGCGCGGCGCTCGGCGTCGTCGACGCGAACGCGAACGCGTGCGCGCGCGCGCGGGACGACGGCGCGGGCGATCGAGCGGCGAAGAGGGCGGCGGGACGGGACGACGGCGGCGCGGGGCGTTTGAATTCAAACTCGAGCGCGACGAAACGACGGCGGAGCGACGCGGGAAGGCGCGCGGACGACGCGCGGGACGCGAGGGAGGAGGACGAACGTAGCGCGCGAGCGTCCGGGGCGAACGAGGACGCGCGGGCGACGACGGGGGAGGCGGTGGCGGCGAATGAACGACAGAGGCTGCCGAAAAAGTTTGAAACGCTGCGAGCGACGAGCGAGGCGGCGTTGGTCGTCGCGCGATTCATGCGCGCGCGAGGGCAGAGGGCGACCGCGGATGCGATGTGTGCGAATATTGAGCGATCGACGGGGCGGCGGTGCTCGTTGGAGACGTTGCGGATGGTGGCGGCGTGCGCGCCGGCGGGGACGATTACGTTTCGAGCGAAGACGAGTCGGGCGGATGATTTGAAGAACATTCACGTGGATGTGGATTTAGGCATCGAGGAGGGATCGAGTGGGAACGATAAGGCTGGGATGGTCGCCATGCGGGCGAAAATGGCGGCGATACGGGCGAAGATGGTTATGATTGTGGCGAACACGCACGAAGGCGACGCGTACGACGCCTCGGCGGCGCCGCCAGAGTCGTGGCGCGAGGATTTCGATCTCGAAAGCGTCCCTCTGCCCGCACCGGTGAAAATCGCGTTCATGGAAGATTCATCGAGAGACGGTCCGCGACTGTTATCGTCCACGAGCGCGCCGTTGCTCGGCGAAGCGTCGACCTCGGCGCTCGGTCGCGGCGGCGTGAGCGAAGGAGAGCTCACGCGCGCCATGTCAGATTTGGGTCCGGACGGTAAAGGCATCTCCGCGCGCGCCGTTCAAGCCGTGCTTGAGCGACAAGCCATCGTCGAGGCGTTCAATGATCCCAGCGCCGTGGCTGATCGCGAGCGGCGTCGTCTGCACGGTCGACTTCCGCACGTCTTCGACGCCGTGCGCACCGCCTTCGCCGCGCGCAAGCGAAGCGTCATGGAACTCGACCCACTTCTGGACGAGCTGATGCACACGAACGCTCGCGCCGAGATCAGCGCGCACGAACTCGCCGACGGTGTGCGCATCCTCGCTCGGATGTGCCCCGAGTGGTGCACCATCGTTCACGCGCGGCACGGGGACGAAGAACTCTTTCGAATCGTCTCTCGCGACCCGGCGACGGCTCGCGTCGCGCGCGCCAAACTCGCCAAGCTCTGCCGTGACGCCGCGTGAGCGTCGCGACGCAATATAGATTTCGAGTACAAATATTTCAGATATAGAATTTTTCATCGACGTCCACTTTCCACGCGCTGCCCGTCGCCGTCGTCTCCCGCCCGCGAGCCGTCGGCGCGCCGCCCTAATTCAATCAACTTCACTTCACCGCGCGCGGACGCGAGTGCGGTCGCGGGTCTAACTCGCTCCAGAGGTTGAAACGCGCGCGCACCGCGTCCTCGATCGCACGTCGCGCGCTATAACGCCTCACGCGCCGCGAACATGGACCCTTTGCGTTTGATTAGAGATCATACCATCGCCGGTATAATCGCCGAGTGCGTCCTCGACGCGCCGCCGCTCACGCGCTCACGCGCCGCGCGCCGCGCGGAAACGGTTCGAACGCGCGCGACTGACGATGAGCGCTCGAAACGGGACGTAGGTCGACGCACGACGATGAAAGGATTCACCTGAAGGATGTCGACGTCGAGCTCCGGCGGACGACGGAGACGAATTACAGATCCAAGGCTGGGAACAAGCTGCTGAAGGTGGAGGCGATATGGTATTTCATCAAGTATCACGTTGCGAACCCCGACGCGGCGCACACGGCTTACATGAAGGCGGCGATCGCGGCGGGGTTCTCGACGCTGTCTATGTTGGATCGGAAAGATTTGATCGCGTACTTGACGGGGGAGCGAGCTACGAGCGATCGAATCGATATCACCGTACCGGTGATCGTGGATGAGGAGGGTGTGTCGACGGTTGACGCGAAACGCGCGCGCGAGGAAGACGAGGCGGAAGGCGTGCCGCGAGAGCGCGTGTTAAGAGATAGGAACTCAGTGCTTCGCGCGCCGAAGGATATGACGAGCGTGTTGGATTTCTTCGCGGCGCCGGAGGAGGAGAAGGAACGTTTAGAAGAGGAGAAGCAGCAGGCGGCTGATTTAGCCAAGGGGATTAAAAACCAGAGATATCGCGACGTGAAGGAGCAGGTGTTTTGGAGAGAGCACGTCGGGAGCGACTTTGATATGATGAATTTGGACACCAATGCGTCCTTCTTGAGTGGGCCCAAGCCACCCGTAGACGACGGCACCGACATGTTGATGACGGACGCACGCGCGATGGAAAAACAACCGACCGCACCGAGCGGTCCGTCGACTGCGAGTCGTGGAGGACCCGCTGCGGCCGCCAAGGCTCCGCGCAAGACATCAGGCAAACCGGGCGGCGTCCCGATCATCATCGTCCCCGCCGGGTTCAATCAAAAGGTCGTTCTCAACATGTTCAACGCCAAGGAGTTCTTGCAGGACGGCAAGTTCACGCAGTGGGATGTGGTGCAAAAAGGCGGCGCTAAAAAGTCAAGCTCCGTGTACATTTCGCGCACGTACAAGCGCGACGGCGCCAAGGTCAAGTACGAAGTCACCGAAAAAGCCCCTCACAAACGTTCCGAAGACTGGGCCCGCGTCGCCGCGGTCTTCGTCCTCGGTGCTAAGTGGCAATTCAAAGACTGGCCCTTCCGCGGCGTCGAAGACGGCGATCTCGTCGAAACCTTCACCAAGATTCGCGGCTTTCACGCCCGCTTCGACGGCGATCCCGAAGTCGACGTCGTCAAGACCTGGAACGTCAAGCCCATCACCATCAGTCGCACCAAGCGTCACGGCGATCGCGCCGCGTTCGAGTTCTTCTGGGACGAGCTCGATCGTCACCTCGCCCTTCGTAGCAGCGCCTTGAAGTATTAATCGCCGCGTCCGCGGACGCGGACGCTTCCAAACGAAAACCCATCCCAAGTCGCTCACCTCGCGTCGCCGCGCGCGCGTGGTGACGTCGCGCCCCCGACGTCGACATCGCGCACACCGCGTCGCGCGCGACCGTCCGTCGCGCGTCGTCCGCTCGCAAACCGACGCGAGTTTTTCTCACCGTCCACCGCTCGCGCGCCCGCGCGCGAACGACGCGCGCGCGCCCGCACGGACGCGCGAACGCGACGCGCGCGCCGGGCGGCGACGAGGGCATCGCGTGACGACGCGCATCGCGACGGTTTTCGCGCGACACGCGCGCTTCGAGCGCGTGCGAAGGCGCGAACGCGCGCGAGCAGGCGCGCGCGAAGGAACCGCGAGAGTCGGCGCGCGCTGAGAGGCGAGAACCGGCGCGCGCGGGCGAGGAAGGCGCGGTGAAGACGCGGTGAAGGTTGATCGAATCAAAAAGCGCTCGAACGGGACGCGCGATGGCGACGAAACCGGGCGCGTTGTATGACTTCCCGTGGGCGGAGTGGGGATCGATGAAGTATGCGGTGTTTTTGCCGTTCGTGGCGACGGTAGCGCTCGGAAAAGACGATGGGGATTCGTTTTGTTGGCACTTGTTGGCGATCGCGGCGCTGCGGTACGCGAGCGCGCAACTTTGGATAAGCTTGTCGCGAGTGCACGCGTGGACGAGGAAAACGCGGATACAAGCCAGAGGGATCGATTTTAAACAGGTCGATAGGGAGGATAATTGGGATGATTACATATTGCTCCAAACGCTGGTGATCGCGCTCGTGCATTGGATGCCGGGATTGGGGTTTAATAATTTCCCGGCGACGAATGAAAAGACGGCGGTGCAGCTGTTGTTGTTGCACGCGGGGCCGACTGAGTTCATTTATTATTGGCTGCATCGCGCGTTGCATCATCACAAATTGTACAGTGCGTATCACTCGCATCATCACGCGAGCTTTGTCACCGAACCGATCACCGGGAGCGTGCATCCGTTCATGGAGCACTTGATGTACACCGCGAACTTCGCCATTCCGCTCATCGGGACGTGGGCGCTCGGCGGCGGCTCCATCGCGATGTTTTACATGTACTTGCTCGGCTTTGACATGCTCAACGCCATCGGGCACTGTAACTTTGAGTTCATCCCGCGTTGGTTCATGAGACTGCCGCTGATGAAGTACTTGATTTACACGCCGAGCTATCATTCGTTGCACCACTCGCGCGTGCACACAAATTTTTGCTTGTTCATGCCGCTGTACGACCACGTGTACGGCACAGCGGATGTAACGAGCGACGAGTTGTACGAGAAGGCGATCAATGGGCGGGCGGTACCGGTTACGGCGCCTGATGTGGTGTTTATGGCCCACGGAACTGAGTTATTGAGCGTGTTCCACTTGCCTTTCATGTTGCGCAGCTTTTCGTCTCGCCCGTTTGTCTCGCAGTGGTGGCTGAAACCGTTTTGGCCGCTGTGCGTGCCTTTTGTGCTTGTGTTGCGAATGTTCGGCAAATCTTTCGTAGCCGATCGACACCGGCTCAAGACGTTGAACTGTGAGACGTGGGTGACGCCCGCGTGGGGGTTTCAATTCTTCATCAAGAGTGAATTTAATCACATCAACAGGAAGATTGAGGAGGCGATTTTGGACGCCGATCGCGCCGGAGTGAAAGTCGTCGGCTTGGGAGCGCTGAATAAGAACGAGGCGCTAAACGGGGGAGGCGCACTGTTCGTCAACAAGCATGGGAAGTCTCTGAAGACGAGAGTCGTGCACGGGAACACGCTCACGGCGGCGGCGATTTTACAGAAAATCCCGAGCGAGTGCAAGGAAATTTTCCTCACGGGGGCGACGTCCAAACTTGGACGAGCGATCGCTCTTTATTGCGTGGAGAGAGGCATGCGTGTGGTGATGTACACAACGAGCGAAGAGAGGTTCGAAAAGATCAGAAATGAAGCGGCGAAGAAGGATCAGCGTCTCCTCGTGCAATCTACGTCCCTGAGCGACGGGGCAAAGATAAAGGACTGGGTCATCGGCAAGCACTGCCCGGAGAAGGATCAAAATATGGCGCCGAGGGGCGCGATATTCCACCAGTTTGTCGTGCCGCCAATCCCCGAAACGCGAAAGGATTGCGTGTACACCGACCTGCCCGCGTTCAAGCTTCCTAAAGAGGCAAAAGACTTCCGGTCATGCGAGATGACGATGAAGCGTGGTCACATTCACGCGTGCCACGCGGGTGCCCTCGTGCACTCGCTAGAAGGCTGGGATCACCACGAAGTCGGTGCCATCGACCACACGCGCATAGATACTACTTGGGAAGCGGCGCTGAAGCACGGATTCGCCTTGGCTTAAGCTTTCACGCTCTTGCATAATTTTTAGGATGACTTCGCCGAGGCTCTCGACATTACAGAGCCGATTCGGGGTTGTCCAGTCGCTCGCTTCACGCGATTTTGTAGCCATAGGGGCCTGCCCCGCAACTCATTGAAATTTCAACGCTAATGTTAATTCGCGAACGAACGAACGAACGACGCACGGGTCGAAATGCGCGTTTGCGCGACGCGCCCGCTACGTCGAAAACCTCAGGCGAGGGCTTTACTTTACTGGCCTGCGTTTGTGACTGAATGAATGATTTTATTTAAACAAAGTCCAAAGAGCTATACTTTACTTTATCTCAAGCTACTAGAGGCGGCAAAGCTAGTTGGCGAGCACTTCGCCCGTTTTCTTCAACACGCGAACCTTCTTGCCTCCCTCTTCCTTCGTGCCGATGCGCGACCGGACGGACTTCGCCTCGCTGTAGTGCATCACGTTGGAGTGATGAATCGGGAACTCACGCTGAATAATTTGTCCCGTCTCGCCTTCGCCGCGCGGCTTGACGTGCTTCGTCTTCACGTTAACATCCTTGCAGAGCACCTCCCCGGTCTTGGTGAAGACTTCCACCACGTTCGTCACCTTGCCTTTATCCGCCCCCGCGATGACGACGACCTTGTCGTTCGTCTTCACGTGCATCGGGATGCGCACCGGAAGTCCACGCGGCGTGAGCGCTTGCTTTTCCCACTTCTTCTTCGCCACGATTTCCATGCCGCTTCGGCGCGCCGCGGGCACCGGGCTCGAGACCTACGTCGTTCGCGTCGCGCGCGTCTGTCAGTCGTCGCTCGGGGGTGCTGATTCTAGCCTCAATCGCTTTTCCACCCTTCTCACGTCTCGCACGCGTCCCGCGCGCCACCGCACTGGACGCGTCGACGCGATTAATACGCATCCACCGCGTACTCGTCACGGCGTCATCATAGCGCGTCGCGCGTCGTCGTCGTCGTCGCTGACGCTTCGCGCGCGCGTAAACCTAGGGCTTCGCGGTCGTCGCGATGCGTCGGCTCTATCGTCGCGCGCGACGCGCGCGGCAGCTCATCGACGACGCACCTTGTTAGAAGAAATAGCATTCGCGTTGAACGCGGCGTGGCGCGCCGAGAGGGCGTGAGAAGCCAACATGTCGACGCGGTGTTCAATGCGGCGTGACGTGGCGACGGCGGAGGGGTGTCGAAGGGCTGTAATCCGTGTTTTAAGTGGGATGCGCGCGAGACTGGACGCGTCGACGACGCGCAGACGACGCGGGCGCGGTTCGAGGGCTAGATTGCTATGAAAGACAATGTTTCTAGGACGTCGCGTCGCTCAGGTGACGCGAACGATGAAATCGCACAGCGGGGCGAGTTGATTTTTCATCGCGCTGACGCGGTCGCACACGACGCCCGGGCGTCTCGAGGCTTTGGTAAAGGCGTCGAACGTGAACGTTTCCCCGGGTCTTTGACAGAGCGTACGGTACTTGTCGCGCTTTTTCTTTGCCACGGCGTTCGCGCGGCGCTGAGCGGCGGTGATTGCCATTTCGGGGAGGGAGCCGGCGTCGGCGGCGCGCGCCGCGTCGATTTCTCGTTCCAGACGTTTTCGAATGAAATCCGGTGGGTGCGCCGTGAGCTTCTCGCACTTGTTGCACGCGATCATGAGTGGGATCTTGCGCGTTTGAAACGATTCGTCGCTCAGGATGTCGAACAGGAACTTGGCGACTTCCTTGCGTTCGCTCGCGAAGGACACGCTGTCCACGACGAAGACGACGGCGCGCGCCCGCGCCAACTCTCGCAGCGCTTCCTTGCGCAGCTTGGCGTGTCCTGGAACGTCCACGACGCGCACGTGCGACTTTGTCACCTCTCGCCCTCGGCTATTCTTCCCGCCGACGACCGCGTCGCCGCACTCGTTCGCCTCGACGCTCGTCGTCGTCCTGAAACGCTGCTCTCCGTACTTCAACCCCTGCCACAGCGCCGTCTTCCCGCAACCTTTACCGCCGAGCAGCAACACCGCGGGTTTATACGTCTTCGAACGCGAGCCCGGACCGCTCGCGAGGGCGGCGAAGGCGCCACCGACGCCGAAAACGACGCGGAAAGCGACGACGATGGCCAGGAGCGTGACGATCGCGACGAGCGCGTGCGCGGCGTTGGCGTCGTCGACGGCCAAACGGTGCGAGAGGACATCTCGCGCAAACGTGTGTGAGGTGTTGTACGCGTCGGCGGCGCGCGCGGTGAGGGCGGCGACGTCCATGGGGCGTTGTGCGGGACGAAGCGCGAGACGACTGGCGACGGGCGAAACCGAACCGGCGAGCTAGCGGCGGGTACTAATACAACGCGCTCAGGACGCGTTCAGGATGGACTGTCGAAGTTGCGAAATCACCTGCGCGGGATTGGCGGCGCCGAAGACGGCGCTGCCGGCGACGAGGACGTTGGCGCCGGCGCGCGCGCAGAGCTCGGCGGTGCTCGGATTGACGCCGCCGTCCATTTGAATGTCCAAGTCTGGATACCTCGCGCGGAGGGCGGAGACTTTGTCACACACCGCGGGGTTGAACTTTTGACCACCGAACCCGGGTTCGACGGACAAGCACAGGACCATGTCGACGAGACCGGCGTCGACGAGCTCGTACACGCCGCCGTCTTCGTCGCACGGCGTGGACGGTTTGCACGCCACGGCGGCGCGCATGCCGAGCGATCGAATGGTTTTGCAGAGCTCCTCTGCGGCGGTACCGCTGACAACTTCGATATGGAACGTCACGCTCGACGCACCGGCGGCGGCGAGCGCGGGAACGAGCGTCGCAGGATTGCTCACGCTCAAGTGACAATCGAAGAACGCGTCGCGCGGGCCGACGCGTTTCGCCAAATCCGCCACCACGGGAGGACCGATGGTCAAATTAGGGACGAAATGTCCGTCCATGATGTCGACGTGCAACCAATCAGCGCCTTCGTCGAGCATGCGGTTGACTTCGGAGGCTAAAGCGCCTTGGTCGGCCGCCAACAGTGACGGGCAAACGATGGCGCGTTTGGTCGTCGAAACCGCGGGCGCTCGGCGCGCGCCCCACGTCTCGCGGAATGACGGATATAGTCGTAGGTACGCGGCGTACACGTCGGCATACGCTGCGTGTGCCTCTGGGTTCGGACTGATGACGCGCGATTTGCGAACCATCGCCGCGACGGCTTCGCGCACGCTTCCAAACAACCCCGCGCCGAAGGCGGCGAGTATTGCGCAACCGAGCGCGGGGGCGTCCGAACACTCGGTGACGACATGCGGCACTCCCGTGACGTCGGCGTGAATCTGTAACCAAAGTTCGCTTCGCGTCGCCCCGCCGGCGATGACGACTTCCTTCGGTTCGTACCCTCCGCGGGTCATGGTTTCAAAAATCAATCGCGTACCGCAACACACGCCCTCCAAAATCGCACGGAACACGTGCGCTTTCGAGTGCTTGAGCGTGAGACCGGAGATCACTCCGCGGCTGAGTGCGTCCACGTGCGGGGTTCGGTTGCCTTGAAAGTGGTCGAGCGCGACGACGCCTTCGCATCCAGGCGGGATCGCGCTCGCTTCGCGGTTCATGTCGTCGTAAAACGAATCGCCGCCGCCGCATAAATTCTTAAACCAATTCACCACGGACCCCGTGCTCGTCTGACCACCCTCGACGACGAACGGCGCGCTCTCCACGAGCGCGTTTCTATACGTCCCGAAGATACCCTTCGCGTGAAATTCCTCCTCCGCGACGCCCAAGTGCAGGTGCGACGAGCCCGTGATCAGCGCTAACTGCCCCGGTTCGATGACTCCCAAACCGACCATTCCCACGAACGCGTCCGCGCCTCCCTGAATCACCTTCGTGCCCTCGAGCAACCCGCACGCCGCCGCCGCCGTCGCCGTCATCCCGCCCACCGCCGCGCCCATCGGTAATATCTCCTTCGGCCACTTTTCCACCAACTCCGCGCACCCAAGCTTTTCTAACATCGTCATCGGCGGTCTCCCGTCGCCGTCGAAGTGCCACCGCACGCCGACGTTGTTCATCGACCCGCAGTACCGTCCCGTGAGCCACAGGTTTACGTAATCCTGATACTCGCAAATCATCGTCGCTCTGTCGTACCGCTCCCGGTCGTTTCGCTTCAGCCACAGCGCCTTGGGCACCATCCACTCCGCGCTCACCGGTCCCGCGCCCGCGCAGTTGACGCGAAGCGCGTCGTCTTCCGTCTCGACGCACGCCGTCGCCTCGTCGCTCGCGCGGACGTCCATCCACAGCACGCTGTTCCCGATCGCGTCGCCGCGCGCGTCGAGCGCGACGACCGAGCAGCACGTCGTGTCGACGCACACGGCCGCGACGTCGCGCGCGTCGACGCCGCACAGGCGCCGCGCCTCGGCGATGGCGGTCGCGAGCCCGTCGAGCCACGACGCGGGGACTTGCTCGGCGCGACCGGGCGCGGGGTGCGAGGTGGCGTACGGGACGTCGGCGAACGCGAGCGGGACGCCGGTGAGGGTGAAGACACCGGCGCGGATGCCGGTGGTGCCGCCGTCGACGCCGACGACGACGGGAGGCATGACGAGGGGGAGGCGCGCGAGGCGCGTTGAGCGGCGAGCGGCGAACGGCGACGACGCCGCGAAGTTACAAATCGTCGTCGGAATCGATCCAAGGCGGACGCGGGACGACGAGGGGATTGGGTTCGGGCGCGGCGTTCGGTTTGGCGGTGACGTGGACGTATCGGGAGAGTAAAGCGCCGCGGAGGATGTCGTCGTCGGCGACGGCGGCGGCGGCGGCGGCGGCGCTCGGCGGTTCGGGGGCGGCGGCGAGGTCTGCGCGCGACGTCGGGTCGAACGAGCGTTCGGAGTCCGTCATCGCGATGACACTCGGCGGTATGGGAGCGTTTGTGAGGTCCTCGCTCGAGGCGGCGGCGGCGGCGGCGAGCCGACGCGCGCGAAGCGTCGCGGAGCCCAAGCGTCGATTGGACCTTTCCGACGCGGTTTCGCTCGTCGTTTCGCTCGTCGTCTTGAACTTTCGCCTAGGTTTCACGGACACGGCCTCAGAGGCTTCGGAATCGGAGTCGCCGCGCGTTGGTGACGGTGGATTCTTCGCGCGCGGCGCGGAAGCGCGAAGTCGCGGATTCTCGTTCGCCCGTCGCCACGCGTCTTCGAGTTCTTTTTGTTTGTCAGCCAGATCCATCAAGTCCAGGTTCAGCGTTCGGCTGATCTCTCGGATCTCCGTCGAGAGCGTATCCATGCGCTTCAGCAGGTCGTCGTCTGCGCCACTCGTCGTCGCGATGATGGATGCAATTTCTCTTCTCACCGCCTCTCTCGTCGCCGCCTCTTTCGTCGCCGCGTGCTCGATGTCTTCCTCCCATTTTTGCTCACGAACGTCGATAGCGAACTGGAGCTTGGCGAACTGTGCGTTCACTGACGCCATCTCACCTTTCGCTGCATCTAAGAGCTGCTGCGCCTCCTCGCGCGTGATGGCGGTGTCGAGTTTTGCAAGGTGCGCGTCCGCGTCTACGGCGGCGGCGCGGTCGGCTTTCAGCTGTTCAATTTCTTTCTCGAGCGCGACGACGTGCGCATCGTACGCACGCTTACTCGACTCCATGTGCTCGTTCAATCGATCCATCTCTTCGATCGCCTTCGACTCTACGAACCGCACGCGCTCCGACGCCTTAGTGGCGAGCGACGCGTACTCTTCGCCGAATTTGTTCAACGCCTGTTCCATGCGCTCGATGACTTTACTCTTTTTTCGCCCGCTCGAACGTTCGGCTTCGAGCGCTTTTACGACTAACCGTAAATGTCTCGGCGCAGCATCGCGCTCGTGCGCGCGTAGCTCCGTCTCCGCGCCGACTTCTAGACAGCCGAATGCGGCGAACGCGCACGGCTTGCTCGCCCCGACGCAAAAGAATTCTTGGTGGGCGTCAAACGCTCTCGTACGCACCATGGCGCGGCATCGAGGACAAGGCCGTCTAGACTCTTCACACTTCACCGCGTGTATCGATGCGTGCATTGCGTTAACCACGGCATCGCAGCTCGGACAGTGCCACGGGCGAAAGTCGCAATCTGTCCTGTGTGAGTCGATGGCGTCACGCTCGCATCCGTACAAGCAGCCGTTGCCGTCCTCGTGCTGCAAGTTAATAAATCCACACTTGATGTACTCCCGAGGGCAGATCTCACGGTGTTCTGCGAGCTCACGTCGTTTACCATCCCACTCGCACTCGTTCGGGCATTTCACGAGCGCGCTCGGGCACGTCAACGCGTGCTGCGTCATCTTACAAAACGGCACAACGTCTTCGCAACCCTTGACGTCGCACTTCACCGACCGCCACGCGCATTCACTCACGTGACTCACGTAGGCAATCTTCGTCACGATCGCGCCGCAGTAATCCCTCCCCTTTCGCGCCTCGTTCGCCTCGCACTCCACGCGCGAGTCGTACGGATACCAACATCGTCTCGGCACGAAGGCGCACTCGCGATCGTGCACGTCTCGTAAACGCAACCGAATACCGCTCTCACCGCACCCATCCGCCTTCCAGCACCACTCACTCGCGCCCTGCGCGTTTCGCTTCAACACCATCGCGCGTCTGCACAGCACGGGCAACGACTGAATCGCATCCTCGACCTCGGCGTCCTCCGCGAGCGCGTCCTCCGCGTCCTCCCTCGGCGCGCACTTCGCGCAATACGTCGTCCCGTTCTCCGCCACCACGGGCGACAGCATCACGTCTCGACACTGCGGACACACCAAGCTCGCGTGCGGAAACCCCACGAAAACCGTCGGCGCGTGTTCGAGCGCGTCGTCCTCCGCGGCTTCCTCCGCGTCGTCGCCGCGCGTCGCCGCCGTCGAATCCTCGCCCGCGGTCTCCATCCTCCCCGACGTCATCGCCGCCCCTCCGCGCGCGTCGACGCCATCCAGCGTCGCGCCCGCGTCGCGCCGCGCCCGTCCGAGCGCGCCGCGCGCCGTCCACGGCGTCGCGCGGTTCGTTGACATCCAAAAATCCGTTCCATTGCCTCGCGCGTCCCGAAGCCTCACGAGCCCGCCCATGGCGCGCGCGCCGCGTCACGCGTCGCGCTCGCGCGCGCTCGCGCGGTCCGTCGCGACGTCGCGGTTCGCGCGACGCCCGCGCGACGCGCGCGCGTCTGACGGTCGCGCGCCGGCGCACCGGCCTCGAGTCCCCCCGTCCTCGAATCAAGACTCGTCAAATGATGGGCGTTTCGAGTTTGATGGGCGTTTCGAGCGCGCAATACGTGGAGCGAGGCGCGCGCGCGCGGACGGCGCGAAGTCTCGCCTCAGTGCGCGTCGCGACGCCATCGCGCCGCCGACACGCCGCCGCGCGACGCGTCGATTTCCACGCCACCGCGAGACGGCGCCGCGCGACCGCGAACGCCCTCGAGCGACGCGCATTCGAACGAATTCTCGAACCCTATTGATCCCCGCGATCGACCGCGCATTCCGTGGAATCGCATTCGCGACGCGTTCACCGACGAAACGCGCGATTCGGCGTCATGTCGCTCACGAGCGATGAGATGAATTATTTGGTGTATCGATATTTGCTCGAAAGTGGGTTCACGCACGCGGCGTTCGCGCTCGGGAACGAGAGCTACGTCGATGGGCGAAAGTTGACCGACGGCCAACGCGAGGTTCCCCCGGGGGCGTTGATCTCGTTCGTGCAGAAGGGGTTGCAGTACTGCGAGCTCGAGGCGAATCTGAATGAGGTGCGTGAAGTGATGACGCGCGCGCGCGACGCGGGAGGCGGGCGGAACGGGGCGCGCGGGACGACGCGGGCGCGCGACGCGTCGACGCGCGCGAGCGAGGAAATGTTAAAAATTAAACGCGGACGAACGCGCGGCGACGGTGCGCGGATGACTGACGGTGTCGGTGACGGTTTTATTTCGTTATGTAGGATGGTACGGATGTTGACGCCGATTTTAGCGTGCTGAGCGCTAAGGATTTGCTGTCGCTGAGCGTGGACGAGTTGAAGGAACTCGTCTCCGCGCGGAGAAATATGACAGAGGAGGAGCGCAAGGCATTGAGGGAGGAGGAAGAGAAGGAGGCGCGCGCCAAGGCGGAGGCGAATGGGATCAAGATCGAGAGTGATATTGAGCGAGAGATCAAGTCGGAGGAGGTGACGGTGTTGGATGGACACACGAGCGAGGTTTTCATATGCGCGTGGAACCCGACGAAGCAAATGCTGGCGAGCGGTAGCGGAGACAGCACAGCGCGGGTGTGGACCGTGCCGGCTGGGCCGTCCGGGCGCGAGGCACAGACGAAGTTGGCGAAGCCGAAGGTGTTGGATCACAAAGCGAGCGGTGATGGCGTCGAGGCGATGGATACAGACGAGAAGAGCGCGGCGCCCGACGGCAAGTCGATGCAAGGCGACGTCACCACGCTCGACTGGAACGCGGACGGTACTCTGCTCGCGACTGGCTCGTACGATGGCCAGGCACGCATTTGGGATACGAATGGCAAGCTGAAAATGAGCTTGAAGCATCACAAGGGCCCGATTTTCTCCCTCAAGTGGAACAAGACGGGCGACTGCTTGCTCAGCGGTTCCGTGGACAAGACGGCCATCGTGTGGGACGCGAAGACGGGCGACATGAAGCAGCAGTTCGCGTTCCACTCCGCGCCCACGCTTGATGTGGACTGGCGAAGCCCCACGGAGTTCGCCACGTCTTCCATGGATCACTCCATCTACGTGTGCAAACTTGGGGACGACAAGCCCATCAAGGCGTTCAACGGGCACACTGACGAGGTGAACGCCATCAAGTGGGATCCGAGCGGAACGCTCCTCGCGTCTTGCTCGGACGACTTCACGGCAAAAGTGTGGAGCTTGAAGAAGGATACGTGCGTGCACGACTTCAACGAGCACGAGAAGGAAATATATACCATCAAATGGAGCCCCACGGGCCCCGGCACGGAGAATCCCGACCTCCCGCTCCTTCTCGCCACCGCGTCGTACGACGCCACCATCAAGCTTTGGGACGTGGAGTCCGGTAAGTGTTTGCACACGTTGGAAGGTCACACTGACCCGGTGTACTCCGTCGCCTTTAGTCCCGACGGCAAGTACCTCGCGAGCGGTTCTTTCGATAAGCACTTGCACATTTGGAACGTAAAGGATGGGAGCTTGATGCGAACGTATCAAGGAGAGGGTGGTATTTTCGAGGTTTGCTGGAACAAGGAAGGGACCAAAGTCGCCGCTTGCTTTTCGAATAATAGGGTGTCTGTCCTGGATTTCGAGAATTAGCGCGAGTTAGCGGAGAGAGAAGTTTTTTTAATTCGAATGGTCGATTCCAGAAAATTTCATTCCATTATTCGTCACAAATTCATCGCATCACGGCCGAGGCGCCGAATACACGTCCCACAGCGCGTGCGCGTCGTCGAGCGATTCCTGCGGTACCGCGCACACGTCCTTGATGAACGCTATCTTTCCATCATCGCATTTCCACTCCTCGAAACGCTCACGCAAGATGTGCCCCGTCATTTTCGTCCGCCGCGTGTCGTCTCTCAAGTGCTGCGAGACGAAGACGGCCCACTCGCACCGTCCTCGCTCAGGCATACCAAGAAGCTGCGTCGCGAAGGCGACGGTGATTTCGTCCGCCAACGCGTCCATGCCCTCGCCCTCTAGCACACCGATCGCGTTTAAGACGCCGAATAGGTGCCAAGCAAGCGACGCGTTCAAAACGTCATCCGAGTACGTGAGCGGGTGAAACGCCACGCGCACCTCCGCCGTGCTCGGCGACCCGCCTTCGTCCTCGGTGGACGCGGCGAGGGCGAGAATGTTGAACGCCACGTCGCGCAAGTGTGTCGCTTGGTTCGCGTCGAGTGCTTCGTAAGTCGCAACCGGCGGCAGCGGGTTCGCCGCGCGCTGTTGCGCGACGGCGTCGAGGTAGTTCTTCACCACGTCGCGCAGCGGCGACGTCGGTCCGGCGGCGAGCCACATGTGTAAGCCTAAGTTTTGATACCAACCCATCCCGTCATCGTCGCGCTCGACCTCACCGGCGAGAAGCTTGAATGCTTGCTCGCTGAACTCGTCGATGTACTTGCCCACCGACCCCGCGCGCCAGCGCGTGAGCTGTTGCTTGGCGTAGAACGCCACGTTTTTGCCGGCGCCGATTTGCGCCAAACACGTCGCCAAACGCGGATCTCCGTGCGCTGCCGCAGCGCGTGCAGCGCTCACGGTTCGACCACCGGCGACGTGCGTTAACGCCGCACGTCTACCGAACAGCTCTTCCTCGCTAGGCGCAGCGCGCGCGACTTGTTCTCGCAACCAAGCGCTCACGCCGGCGCGTCTTCGGTGCACCTCCGCCGCGGTGCCTCGAGACGCCCCGAGCTTGTCCTCGGCGAACAACTCACTCACGAGCGCCCACGCGCTGACTTCCGCCGCCGCGCGATCGCGCGCGACGACGTCGTCGCCATTACTATTCGCTAACGCCTCAACCACGGCCTCCAACTGTCGCAAGCACGTCGCGGCGATGCCATACGGTTTCGATTCCGTCGACTCGCGCGAGCACGCCTGACGCAATCCCCCACTCGCGCGTCGCACCGACTGATCCAGGGCCACCTCCAGCGCACCCACGACGCCCGCAAACGTCATCTTCGTCCGAACCGCGCACGCGACGACGCCGTCGTCTCCGATCGCCGGCGTCGCCAACGCGCCGCGCGCGCCGAACGCGGCGCCGCGAGACCCCGCGAGCGCGCCGTACGCGTCCACCCCTCCCACCGACGCCTCCCGCGTCGCCGGCGCCGCGCGCGTCGACGCATACCGCATCGACGCCGTCGCTCGCATCGCGTGTCCGAGCGCTCTCGCCATGGGCGGCGGCCGAGGCCTCGCGACCGCGTCGCCGCGCGCTTCGTTTGAATCCGTCTCCAACGCGCGCGCCTCATTTTCACCGTCATCCACGGATAAGAACGCCCCGAACGCGTCCGCGGTGGAGGTCTGACGCGCGCGCAACTCTTCGAGCGCGTCCTCGTGCGCGCGCAGCGCTTCCGCGGTGGCGCGCGAGTCGTAAAGGTCTACGATCGCATCGTCGCGCGCGTCTTCATCCATGAAATCGTCGCCGTCGACGCGCTTCGCGAGACGACGCGCGCCGGCGACGCCGAGCGGGGTGTCGTCATCGTCTGAGACGTCGCTGTCGGCGTCGAGGAGACCGACGCGCGTGGCCATGGCGCGACGGAGTCTGCGGGGGACGGTCCGCGTCGTCGCGCGCAAACGGTGGCGTCGCGCGGCGCGTGCGGTGCGTGTTTCCGCGGTGTCTACGTTTGCTTGAATGAAATCACATCACGGAGCGATGGTGTCTAAAGCCATGTAGGTATCGCACCAGGCGGTGTGCAGGGCGCTCGGTTCCGTCGCGTCGCGAATCGGCGGTACGCCGCGGCCGCGATACGCCGCGCGCGTGAGCTTTTCCACTTCCTCCGGCGGTCGTTCGTTCGCTAAGTTATCCCAATCGATGTCGCAGAGCAGCGCGGATCGCTTGACTAATGTGGCGTCGTGCATGCGGTCTTTTGGGTTGACCACGAGAAGCGCGCGAGCCAAGGCGACGGCTTTGGGATCGGCGTCGCCGCGGAAGATCGTGGATAAATCGCACCGACAAATTGACTCGTACGTCTTGTGCGTGACTTTCATCCCGAACGGTGGCGTCCCGTTGAGTAAGTGCACGATGAACGTCCCGAGCGAAAACCAGTCCGCGCGTTCGTCGTGGCCGACGCCGCGAACGACTTCGGGCGCCATGTACGCCGCGGCGCCGCACGCCGTAAACGTCTTTCCGGGCGTGTCGTCCGTCACCGCGAGATGTTTAGCGAAGCGGAAGTCAGTCAACCGCAGCGCGCCGTGCTGATCGATCGTCATCGTCTCCGGGTCCATTCCTCGGAATACGATGTCCATGGCGTGGACGTACTCGAACACGAGCGTAAACGCGGCGACGTAGTACTTGACGACTTCGGGCTTGGAGCCGCCGCCGCACGCGATGACAGCTTCGAGCGCACATCTCGGCGCGAATGGGTACGGAATGGAGATGAAACTCGAGTCTTTCGATGGGATGGCGGGTATGGGAATGAATGCCGGCGGCTTGGCTGAGCCTGCCGTGAGCATTGTGATGATGGCGCGCTCGCGCAACACGCCCTCGACTCGCGCGAGCGATTCTGTTCTCGCGAGCGAGATCTGCACCGTCGCCTCCTTAGACGCCCCCTTCGTTTCGCGCAAGTGACCGAGCAACGTCATGTACAGCGCCTCACGCGAGGCTCGCTCGTCGTCCCCGAAACTTAATCGCCGCTCGTGCGGATCTAAAGCGCGCTGGGGCGATCGGATGCGTTCCATCGACGACGATCGCTCGAGAGTGGCGCTCGACGTCCGCACGATCGCCTCGGTTCCGGTGACGTTTGTTATATCGGTCAGCTTAACGCGCCATACCTCAACGTCGTCGCTGATGGCTTGAATATTAGTCGCACACGGCGCGCCACTTCTCGAGAGAAGCGCGCGTTCGCCAAAATATTGCCCACTCGTCAACTTGAGCACCACCCTCGGCGTCTCGCTCTCGTCGCGCGCATTCGCACGCACGGTGCACGACACATCCCCCCTACTGATGATGTACATAGCATTTATCTGCTGTCCCTGACGCGCGATGAGCTCGCTTGTTTGAGCCTTTACGAGAGATTTCCCGCGCTTATCGACGATGTTCGTGGCGATTCGGCGCAAGTCGCTGATGCTCACGGCTTTCAGCGCGTCCACGCCGCGCAGCGCGCTCGTGAGCGTGTTTACGCTCGGCTCGTCGTCCTCGCGCATGAGACGCGTGTAAGTGGCGAAGTCAAGCACCCAGAGGACCACGTCACTGTTCGCGGTGACGGTCTCGTGCGGATTTTGGGCGTGCGCCATGCACTGTTCGTTGAAGCACATTCTGTCGCCGCCTTTGCCATACGTTCGCACCTTGACGGCTTCCTTCTTCTCCGCATTCTCGTCTCCCTCGTTCTCGACCCACGCGACGTTGTCGCGCCCCGTGAGAGTGCCACTCTGTACGGCATAAAGCGCACGCAGCGAATACTTGTCGTTTTGCGTCACGACGACATCGCCGTCGTACACTCTTTTCCTGTACATGGCCTCCGCGACTTCGTTCAAAATCGCATCCGAGACGCCGATAAATAAGAATGATTGCTTGAGAATCGATAATAACGCCGATTTGTCCTCCGCGGTGGCGATGGACAGATCTCCCATCTGCTCTTCCAGTGAACCTCTCGTGTTGAACGAGATATCGGACGGTAAACCGTAAGGGTGCACCACGCGATAACTGCGGCGCGTTTGCATGGTGAACGACGGCACGACGCGACGTCGAGGTCTCGCCGACGTTGGGAACGGCGACGAGAGCTGGTTCGCGCGATCGGGAAAGTTGAACAGCGCACTGACGCTCACGGACTTTCTCGGCGTGACGGGATCGGGATCGGGATGGGTTTCGTCCGGGAAGTCTTCAATCAAGATGACGATGACGGTGATGTCGTCCGTGCGCGTCTCGTATTGAAGCCAGAGCTTGTACGATTCCACCACGAGCGCGATTGCGCTCTGCTGTGGATCGCTCGTCGCCATCGCGGCTTTGATCACGCTTGTGGACGGAATGAATTCGAAAACTCCATCGGAAGCGATCACGATCGCCTTCGTGTCTTTGTTCAAGCGCACGCGCTCGATTTCCGGCGTCGCGACGACGCCGATGCGCTCGGCGACGGCGTCGCCTATGGAACGAGTAAACGCCGTGCCAGGATACATCCCATTCTTCGCCCACAGTCGCGGGGGATCGCCATCGTCGTCTTGCTCCGTCCCCCAACACTGCACGGTGGGATCTTTGAACCCCTCGAGCTGATCGAGCGTCATCACGCGCGCGCCCGCCTTCTTCACCCGCTCGCACTCATCCGCGCGAAACGGCGTCTGATCCGAACTCAAATCCACCGTCTCCACCACAACCTCTCCCTTATCGTCCGCCTTCTCTATCCCCATCGTCGCCCGCGAGTCCCCCACGTTTATCACGTACAAATCCCTCCCCTTCACGTGCGCGATGATCCCCGTCGTCCCGCTCAACGAATCGTCCACCTCGCTCCTTCGCAGCGCCTCGTTCGTCGTTCGAAACGCCTCCTCGTACCCTTTCGCGTCCCCAAACTCTCGCTTCGCCATCTCCATCGGCACTCTCATCGCCGCGAACCTCGCGCACTCCGTTCCAAACTCCCCGTGTCCATCGAAGACGCCGAAGACGCACTCGTCGTCGCGGTTTCCAAATCTCGCCTCGATCGCGCGCGCGTCCTGGTTCGCCTTGTCCAGCGCCTCTGGGTAGTACCCTCGCTGCGAGCACGCCGCGTATCGCATCGCGTACGACTGCGCGCGACCGCGTTCGTCCGTGAACGCCACTCGGACCGTCTTCGCGCCCTTGACGCCGGTGAGACGGGCGTTGTATTGCTCCTGCGTCAGCGGGCCGCCGCGCAGGCGCACTTGGTACCGCACGGGGGCGTCGTCCATCGGATCGACGTTTTCGTCGTCGTCGCGCGCGCGATCGCGATCGGCGACGGGACGAACGGGGCGCGCGCGCGGTGGAGACGCGGGCGCGCGAGGCGCCGCGTCGCGCGCGGCGTCCGCGGCGTCCGCGGCGGAGGACGCGCATCCCATGCGCGCGGCGAAAAGTGCGGCAACGGTTTGGAGGCGCGCGGGACGGGACGCGCGAGACGAGACGCGATTCGAATGGATCGAGAGAACTGCGAGGGACGCGCGACGAAAAGCGCGGATGCGGTGATACTAAGGATGCTACGCGCGCGCGTTCGCGCGAGGGACGAGGGGCGTCGCGACGGCGGTGGACGGGACGAGCTAGAGCGCGTCGCGCAAGACGCCGTCGGCGCGGTACTTGTCCTTCTCGGCCTGCCGCGCTCGCGCCCTGTCGGGGTCGACGCGACGAATGCCTTGGATGCCCACGGTCGGGGGACGACGCTCGCGTTCCCAAACTTCTTCTTCGTTGTCGATGTGGGTGGTGACGGAGAGCTTCGTGCCGCGTTTGGCGGCTTGTTCAATCTTTTCGCGAATGGCGTCGGATTGTAACGCGCTGAACGGGGCGGCGTCTTTTCCGCCGCCGGCGCCGCCGCTTTGGGAGCCGGACTTTCTAAAATCAAATACTTGTTTACCGCCGCCGCCGCCGCCGCCGTGCCACCCGCCAGCCTCCATGCTCAGACCGTTCGAGGCGATTTGTTGCAGCGACTGGTACACCGCCTCCACGTTCAACTCCATGTTCAGTTGTTTCTCTTCAATCGTGTCGTTGCTGATGATGATGTGTGACACGTTCGACGCGGTGTCTTGGCCAACAACTTGCACTTCCTTGACAGCGATCATGACTTGCGCGATTTGCTCTGAAATATTTACTATGTCGGCGTGCATTTGTTGCATCGCGAGCTTGATGGCGCCGATCGTCGCCCCGGGCCCCGCTCCCGAGACTGGTACATTCGTATCCTTGAATCCACCCGCTGTGACCGTTCCGATTGCACCAGCTTGCTCCCTCGCACGTCTTTTCGTATCCTCTTGGGCGCGTTCCTGCTGCAGCAACTCGCGCCAATTCGAGCACACGTTGCGCGTTGTTTCTTCTAAAAATCTTCGCATGTCGCACTCGCTCAACGCGATGCGCGCCATCTTTGGTTTGTTCAGCGCTTGTAGCGCGTGCAAAAACTCATCCTCGAAGTTACGCAATAGAGTCGGTTGATGTTGCGCGCACATATCATAAAACACCGCGTGGTCCATGACGAGCGCCTCGACGTGTTTGTCAAACGGCATGGCGCACAACATGCCTTTATAGAACCCGGAAAGTAAACCGGGGTTGAGCACTGTGCCCGGGCCGCGGAGCAAACCTTTTTCTTCCGCGAGTTCGATTTGCTGTTCTCGCAATCGCTTGCGCTTGATTTTCTGTACGTGGGCGTGGTGGAATCCGGACGCCTCGTCGGGGGAATACGAAACTCTCCCGTTGAGCGTGATGATGAACTTATCCGCAAGTTCGTACGGATAGCATATACGTGCGCCTCGCGCGTACATGTGCGTATCCATGGTACGACAGAGGATCTCTATCACAATCCCGTCGGGCTGCACCGTGCCATTGGCCTTTAAACCTATGGACAGCGCTTTACCGTAAATGTAAAAGTTGACGTCGGCGCGAATCGCGTCGGGGAGCGGTTGGATGATATCTCGGTTCACCAGTTTTTGAGGTTTCGCGGAAGCCTTGTAGTGCGACCGGACGCGCGATTTCAATCCGTTTGGCATCTTGTGCTCGGACAAAAGTTCGCGTACGTGGTTCATGAGCACCGCGAAGCGATTCCCGGGCGAGTCTTCATCCATGGACATGTTCACGCCGGAGATGATGGCGGAAAATACAAAGCCCCCGGTGATCATCACGAGGATGGCTATGACGCGTTCATCGACAGTGGTCGGAACGACGTTACCGTAGCCTACCGTCGTGAGTGTTTGCACCGACCAAAACAACGCGGCAACGTACATTTCACTCTTGTGCGACTCTACACCGCTCGCGTCTTCGCGTTGAAAGTCGTACACGTAGGCGTACGCACACGCCATCCAGTGAGAAAGGAGCACTAAAAGCGCGAGCAAGCGCCCGAGAGTCACCATTTTATACACGCGCATAAGATTCTCTTGATAACGTTCCAAGATTCTACCCGTGCGCATCACGCGAAGTAGGCGCAGCATTTTGAACAAACGCAGCACCTCGGGCACTTGTGAATGCTCAGCCGCGGCGCCACACGCCGCCTCAGACTCCCACGAACACGCCAACGTGCCATCGATGCTGCGAGAAACGTAATCCACGGGGAGTAGCGATATGGCGTCCGGAATGAACCAGCCTTTCAAGTAATGCTTTTGAATCTTCCACAAATTCGTCACGTAGTGAAAGTCGTCGTCATCGGCGCTCGTCTCCCAGTACGCCGTGAAGAAGTTGAAAAACATGTCAATGTAGAAATAAATATCGACCAGAAAATCCGCGACGTACCACAATCCGTACGACGGCTCGCTGAACCCGATGCGATAGGGCACGGAAATCGCGATGTACAGCAACAGGAAAATTTGTAGAAAATCCCAATACTGCCGCAGCTTCGTCGTCGGGTGCATGACGAATAACGATCTCGTCTCGTCGTCATCGCCGTATTTCGCCATCGCCGAGGCTTCATCTTCGTCCTCATCGCTGTCCGCCGCGTTCCAATCGGCCTCGGACTCGTCGCCGTGATCCAAGAAATTTTCCAACCGGGTGGTATCAAACATCTTTTGCTTTTGCTTCTCCGACGCCGCCGCCTTCATCGCCGCCCTCGCCATCTTATTCTCATCTAACCGCCGCCTCGTGTCGCCCTCCTCCTTTTCGCGCAGCGCCTTCGCGCTCGTCGCCAACCCATGCTTCGCTCTCGCCGCGCTTCCCCGCGGCACGTTGACGATGCCCGCCTTCGCCGCCTCCTTCGCCCTTCGAATCGCATCCTTCACCTTCTCCGCCCGCGTCATCGCTCGCGTCCCGTTCGCCGCGTCGAGCTTTCCATCGCCATCCCCGCGCGCGCCCTCGTCGCTTCCCGCGCTGTCGTGCGCGCTCGCCGTCGTCGCGTCGACGAATTCTTCGGCGTTTGGTGTTGCGCCCGCGCCGAAGAATTCGTCGTCGGAATCTGCCTCGCGCGTCGCGCGCGTCGCGCGATCGCGCGTCGAGCTTTCCGCGCGCTCGGCGGCGGCCATCGCGCTCCTGCGCGGCGACGCGACGTCGCGACGACGCGGTGTGCGACGCGTCGACGCCGCGACCGACCGACCGACGCACATCTCTGTGCGCCACATCGTA